>OGEH01000022.1_pt1 | contig 133584 bp, 80 predicted proteins | sample 1570681 | NCBI WGS metagenome assembly OGEH01 (sample SAMEA2582126, study PRJEB24529) | metagenome | biome: Human gut stool | place: China | collected 2011 | reverse complement strand
TTTTACAGTAAATACACTACCCTTTCCCAACTGACTATCTAAGCAAATTTCTCCAATCACCCACTTCTGAAACTGGTATATCCGGATACTTCTGTAACATAGTAGCAGCAAACTTAAGCCTGTAATTTAGAATAAAATTATTAGGAGTCATACCAGTTAAGGCCTTAAATTTTGAATACAGAACAGAACGTCCTACCCCAATCTCTTTACAAAGTTCCGGTATATCAAATTCCGTATCATCCATATGTGCCTCAATAGCCTCAGAAGTTTTCTTCAAAATCTCCTGATCAAGCAAATTAATACTAGTCAGATCAACTTCCGTTATTGGATTTTTACGTATCTGGTTGTGTATTAACAATCTATTTCGAACCAAGTTATTTGCTCTTGCAAGTAGGATTCTCGGATTAAAAGGCTTCGAGATGTAATCATCCGCTCCTCTATTAAGACCTTCAATATTCTGTTCTACACTATTTAATGCAGTAAGAAGTATAATAGGAATATGACACAAGTCAATATTGTTCTTTATTTTCAGACACATTTCCGTTCCGGACATCTCAGGCATCATAATATCCGAAATAATTAAATCAGGCTTATATTCATATGCTTTATCTAATCCTTCCTTGCCATTACTTGCCATTATTACCTGATAAAAAGGTGAAAAAAGCTCACATAACACTTGAATAAGCTCGTCATTATCTTCCACAACTAAAACCGTATATTTTTTTGACTCTCCTTCTTCGCTTTGGAAACTTTCTTCGTTAGCAACGGCACATATTCCAACTCTACTATCCTCATCTGTCTCCTTCAAATCTGACTCCTTCTCCCGATCCGCAAAATGAACATGCTCATCATGAATATATCTTGCATCACCAAGTGGAAGTTTTACAGTAAATACACTACCCTTTCCCAACTGACTATCTAAGCAAATTTCTCCATGATGTTTCTCTACAATACTCTTCGTAAGAGCCAAGCCAATTCCAGTACCTGGAGATGTAGCAGACTCAGAAGATCCTTCAATCTGATAAAAACGATCAAAAATACGATTAAAATCACCCATTGCTATACCTTTTCCAGTATCATGTATTGAAATAGCCACATTCTCACCTTCCACGCATATTTTAATCTCAATACTACCTCTCTCCGTATATTTAAAAGCATTCGACAACAAATTAAGAAACACTTTCTCTAACTGCTTTGAGTCAAACCAGCATAATATTACTTCCTGATTGGAGAAAAACTCATATTTAAGTCCTTTACTATGTGCATAATCACTAAATACATAAAATATCTCTTTCATAAAAAGGCAGATATCTTTCTGCGACATATTCAGCGTATATTTATTTTGTGTAAACTTTCTAAAATCCAAAAGCTCAGAAATCAAGTTATTCATATATTGAGCACTTCTCTTAAGCTTCAAAACCCGGTTATACACCATTGGTTGTAGATTGGGCATCTGAAGAAGAGATTCTATGTGACTTATTATTAAGGTAAGTGGAGTACGAAACTCATGACTTACATTGGTAAAAAACACCAATTTTTCATGATTAAGTTCTTCTATATGCTGCTTTTCAAATCTCTCTTTTTCAAGTGAAAGAAATAAATCATTTTTCTCTTTTCTATAACGTATTATCATCCAAACGATGGTAATAAATATAATGATATACAAAACCCATGCATACCATGTGTTATACCACGGCAACGAAATACAGATATTAAGTACAGCCATATCCTGTGCATCACCATCTGCCATTCTAACACACAATGTATAATTTCCAGGAGAAAGATTCGTATATCTCGCAAAAGGAACTGTAGTCGAAATCCAAGTCTTATCAAACCCTTCTAATTTATATTCAAAAATCTGTTGTACATGCCTGTTTATATAATCAGAACTAGCAAACTCTATAATTATATTATTTTGCGATGAAGCTAAATCTATTCTATCTGTGAATGCCAAAGATTTTTTCAGGATTTTTCCTTCCTCCGATGGATGTATTATAGCGTTATTTACATTAATATTAGAAAAATAAATCGGTTGTTTATGTTGTAACGGAGATAAAAAATCAGACTCTTCAACACGTGTTATCCCCTTTGTATCGCCAACGTAAATTATATTTTCCTTAGAAATACAGATGCCACATCCATATATAATAGGAGCTTTTAAATAATCTTGCTTTATACTCGCAAACGTCTTTTTATCCGTATCAAACATAGTTATTCCTCTATCTCCTATAAGTATCAATTTACCATTTAAGGTCAATCGGGAAGAATAACAATAATTACTGGGAAGATTACTATTATATGATGTATAGGTATTAATTGTCTTCAAAGAGGTATCATAAACAATCATTCCACTGCCTAAAGTACAAATATAAAGTTTTTTATCTACTGAAAGAATATGCGACACCTCTCCTAAAGCATGAAGTGATATTATTTCCTGTTTATGAGGAGTATCAAGAGAAATTGCTTTTATATTATTTCCAGATGTAGTATAAAAAGTTCCGTTCTTATCTATATCAAAAATCATTGCTTCACCAAAACAATCTGGTAAATGAGTAAATCTGTTTGACCGAGTATCGAGCAAAAACACTCCCTCTCTTGAGGAAACAACAATTTTATTTTTCCACTTTTTGACATGGTGTATAATTCTTCCCGGCATAACGGGAGATTTGTAATCCGTAGAATAATTATAGAAAGTCTTCTTCTTAATGTCATATCGAGACAAGCCTCCAAGATGTGTACCTATATATAGCATATCATTATCCATATCATAGCACATACTTTTCACATTATTATGAGGAAGCCCATGACGTGAAAGAGGCGTGGCAGTAAATTGCTCCACAGTTCTCCACCCACGATCTATACAACTGACTCCTCCTCCATCCGTACTTATCCACAAATTCCCTCTTTTGTCCATTATCATTTCACCAATGTATGAATAATAAAGACTAGACAAATCCTTTGCCTGATAATCGTAATGAATTACACTATTTCTTGTTGGGTTGAAATAATTTACGCCCCCAAAATAACTTCCAGCCCAAATATTTCCTTGCCTATCTTTGAAAAGCGAAAAAATAGAAGGATGATTAAGCCCACCCGCATACTGCGGAATATTTACGGCTGCATAAGTATGGTTTTTTATATCATATTTCTGTAAACCCATAAAAGTGCCAAACCATATATTCCCATCATCGTCTTCAACAAATTCACGAATCTGCGGGTCAATTATACCGTTTATGCCATTCGGACAAAGTGGAATTTTCTCTATTCTATCATTCACTCTCCGATAAAGTCCATTCATTCTCGTTCCTATCCACAAATTATGTTTTGAATCTTCATATATTCTATAGATATCTTCTCCCGGTAAAAGGTACTGCTCCTCCCAAAGTGCGCCAAAAGGAGAAATAATTATACCATCAGTCGTACCTACATACATATTGTCTCTGTCAACTTCAATTACATTAACAGAGGTAGATTCAGGTAAAATTTTATAAATGCTTTTTTTATGAGTTTTGAGATCATACAAAAATATGTTGTTCCTCTGTGCATACAAAATATTTCCTTTATATGCAGTCATAGCCGTTACCTTCCCTCTATTATCTATCTTACAAAACAGTTCGGTTTGCACATCATAAGCATACAAAAAGAAATCAGAAATAAAATACACTTTATTGCCATCTACAAGATTTTCTGATACAATGGAAGATATACTATTACCAATCCATAATTTCCCATCTTTCCCATTATCTACCTCACCCTTGTAATATTTAATCTTACCTCCGTCATAGACATTTAAACCTTCTCTTGTACCGAACCACATTCGCCCCAAAGTATCCTGTCCTATAGCCATTACAGAAGGCTGAGATAGCCCATTGCCTACACTAAGATTCTGAAAATATTGTGCATTGGATTTTATTGTCGTCAATATTAATAATATAAATAGTATAAAAAATAACTTTCGCATCATTTTATGCTTGCATTATTTATGAATAAGTTGAACATAGTTAGATTTCCCGACTACAAAGTCTATGGTTTATCGTGTGCCAAATTTAAAAAATTATCGTACGTATATCAAAAATCAGAGTAAAGAAAAATCCGGATATAAAATAAAAGAACTTTCAAACCATTTTCTATCCATAATTATAAATTTAAAGGAGCTTTTCAAGACCTAATCCTGAAAAACTCCTTTAAAATAAATCAAACTTTTTCCATTCTAAAATTCACATTCTTCTTCATTTTCTACGGAAGGAATGGTAACCAGGACTTTATCAATTCGCGCACCATCCATATCCACCACTTCCAGCACAAAATTATTCCACTCCAGTGTTTCTCCACTTTGTGGAATATGCTGTAAATGCTGCAGAATTAAACCTCCTACCGTATGATAGTCTACATCTTCCAAAAGGTCCTGACGATTAAAGTAGCACAAGAAATCATACAACGGACACTGGCCGTCTACCAGCCAGCCATCTTTATTGATTCGCTTGATAATATCCGGTTCTTCCCCAGCATCATCCATAGAACCAACTAAGCCTTCCAGAATGTCACGCAAGGTGATAATTCCCACGCAAGCTCCAAACTCATCACAAACCAGGGCACGACTTATCTTCTGGGCCTTCATCTGCTCCAAAGCCTTATACACATTCATGTTTTCATGAAAGAATGTAGCCTCATGCGTCAGAGCCGGCAAATTGAAATTCTCTTCAGAAAGATGTAACACCAAATCCTTCAGGTTTACTACCCCTTTCACCTTATCCAAGTCACCATCTTCCGTCACCGGATAAAACTCATACAATTCATTCACCAGCACAGCTTTCACTTCAGCCGCCGTCATTCCACTCTCAAGTGCCACAATGTCACTCTTATGCGTCATAATGGAGCCTACTTTCAAATCGCCCAACAAGAATACACGCTGTACAATGTCCTGTTCTACAGGCTGTACTTCTCCATCGTCTGCTCCTTCTTTAATAATAGACTTGATTTCCTCTTCTGTCACTTTACTGTCGGTATCCTTGATGCCCAACAGATTAAAGATTGCTTCCGTACTCTTAGATAACAGCCAGACAAAGGGTAAAGCCACTTTTGCCAGCACATTCATAGGCCGTGCCACCAGCTTAGCCATTCTCTCGGCCATGCTCATACCAATACGTTTAGGCACCAGCTCACCAAAAATAATAGTAAGATAAGTCACTATCACTACAATTATTCCCTGTGCCAGTCCAAAAGCATAAGAAGAAGCAACTCCCCATGAGATAAGCAGATTCGTCAGGTCGACCGCAATTTTATTTCCCGAATAGATACCGGTCAAAATACCAATTAATGTAATACCAATTTGAACTGTAGAAAGAAAACGATCTGGGTCCCCTGCCAGTTTCAATGCTACGCGAGCAGATTTATTCCCTTTTTTTACATCTGTCGACAACCGGGATTTTCGGGCTGATATTAATGCCACCTCGGACATGGCGAAAATACCGTTCAGTACTATCAACCCGATAATAATGATTATTTCATCCATATATAAAAACAAGTGTGTTTCAGGGGAACAAATTTATATGAATGTTCATAGCAAAAAAAGTGAGCTGCCTATAATTATATTGTTTTAACAAACAGACAGTTCACTTTTTTCATTTCTCTTTTCACCTTACACACATGAAGTTAGCCGGCTACATCAGAATTTTTTCGATTGCATGAAGTTCCTCTTCTTCAAATGAAAGATGATTCAACGTTTTCAAACTATCTCCCAGCTGTTCTACCGAACTGGCCCCTACAATCACGGAAGTCACAGTTTCGTTTTTCAACAACCAGGCCAGAGCCATTTCGGCCAGTGACTGTCCGCGCATAGCCGCCCGTTCATTCAATGCTTGTATCTTACTCAACACCTCCGGCGTAAGCGCCTCTTTTTTCAGGAAACCACCCCTTGCTATACGAGAATTATCCGGAATACCGTTCAGATAACGGTTAGTCAGCAAGCCTTGTGCCAAAGGAGAAAAAGCCACAAACCCACTTCCATTCTCCTTCACAGCATTCAATATCCCCTGAGATTCCGGTTCGCGTACCAGCATGCTATACCGTCCCTGATACAGTAGGCAAGGCACATCCCGTTCTTTCAGATAACGAGATGCAAACAGATAGGCATCCAACGGGTATTTAGACAAGCCGACATACAAAGCCTTTCCCTTACGCACAATATCAACCAATGCCTGAAGAGTTTCTTCCAACGGCGTTTCCGGGTCATACCGATGAGAATAAAATACATCCACATAATCCAGATTCATCCGCTTCAAGCTCTGGTCTAGGCTGGCCATCAGATGTTTTCTGGAACCCCAGTTGCCATACGGGCCTGGCCACATGTCATGACCTGCCTTCGTGGAAATAAACAACTCATCCCGATAGGGAGCGAACGATGACTTCATAATCTGCCCAAAGGTTTCTTCGGCTGAGCCATAAGAAGGTCCGTAATTATTAGCCAAGTCAAAATGTGTAATTCCATGATCAAACGCATAGTGCAATTTTTTCCGGCTAAGTGAAAGTGTATCTACATCACCAAAATTATGCCATAATCCTAAAGAAATAGCGGGCAGCATCACTCCACTACGACCGGCACGGCGATACTGCATACCACATTCGTAACGATTTTCAGCAGCAGAATAAACAGGTTCTATCATTAGACTTAATTTTAAGGCGTACAACTTTATTTTATCATATCAATGACAAAAATAATCTTTTCTTTTAAAAAAGAAATGGGCCATTCCTTTTCATAACGATTCCTCCGAACCTGATTCACAAAAATGAATGACCCATTGACCTGCCACAAGTTATTTTCCTGTCTTCACTTTATCCCATGAGGGAGGAGTGACTCCCATCAAATGGCGGACAAAGAAGTCATAACGCTTGTGTTCGCCAAAGTCCTCTCCCATCGTGTGGTGAGCTCCCGGGATAACCACCAGTTCAAAATCTTTATTGGCTTTTATCAAAGCATTGGCCACCTGCATGGTAGAAGCCGGATCTACATTATCGTCCAGTTCGCCTACCACCAGCATCAACGGACGACTCAGCAGATGAGCATTGTCTACATTGGAACAAGCACTGTAGGATTCATCTACCGGATATCCCATCCAAAGTTCATTCCACCAGATTTTGTCCATACGGTTGTCGTGACATCCACATGCCGAATAGGCAGCCTTGTAGAATTCCGGATGGAACAACACGGCCCCGGTAGACTCCTGTCCTCCGGCAGAGCAACCGAAAATTCCTACCCGGTCAATATCCATATAAGGATATTTCTGCGCAGCGGCTTTAATCCAGGCTATATGGTCGGGCAATCCGGCATCTTTCAGGTTCTTGTAACAAACTTCTTCAAATTCTTTTGAGCGGAAAGAGGTCGTCATACCATCTACCTGTACCACAATGAATCCCAGTTCAGCCAGCGATGTCATCCACCAGTTATAAGAAGAGAAAGTCTTCGGCACATACTGGTCGCCCGGTCCGGAATAAATGTATTCAATTACCGGATATTTCTTCGACGGATCAAAGTTAGACGGGCGATAAATCACTCCCCACATATCCGTTTTTCCATCACGTCCTTTGGCAGAAAATACTTCCGGGGCTTTCCAGCCATTGGCCAGCAAAGCAGAAATATCGGCTTTATCCAGCTGCATACGGATTTTTCCGTTCTTTGCATCACGAAGCACAGCAATCGGAGCCTGGTCTACTTTGCTATACACATCTACCAGATACTTATAGTCGGATGAATACCAGCATTGGTGCATTCCCTCTTCCGGAGTCAGTTCCACCAGGTTACTTCCATCAAAATTGATTTTATAATAATGAATCAAGTACGGGTCCTCGCCTTTCTTCATACCATTAGCCGAAAAGTAAATCACTTCATTGGCCTCATCCACATGCTGCACTCCACGAACATACCACTCGCCTTTCGTAATCTGATTCAAAGGCTTTCCGGTAGCCCGGTCGTAGAGATACAAATGGTTGTAATTATCCCGCTCACTTGACCAGATAATCCGCTTGCCATCGCTCAGGTAGTTACGGTAAATGCGAGGATAGTTCACGTATTTTTCTTCCTTTTCTTCAATCAACGTACGCACACTGCCATCCACTGCCGACATTTCCAACACGCGATATACTTTATGCCCGCGTTCATTGTATTCGAAAGTAATGGCCTTACTATCCGCATTCCACATCGGACCAGACAATTCATACTGATGGCTGAACAGCTCCGTAGAAGGAATCAAACGACGGCCGGATTCTACTTCGAAAATACAAGGCACCTTGAAACGCAGCTCGTCTCCAGGTTTTGCATATTCCTGCTTATGCAATTTGGGTTGCGCCTGATCGGCAGGAGAAGATTCCACATAATATACATAACGTTTTTCTACCGGACGAATCCGACAAGATACCACCGACTTGGAATCGGGCGACCACTGGATATACGAAGAATAATAATTGCTCAACGTTCCATCCTGACTCAGCTGCTTCTCTTTGCCTGTAGCCACTTCGCGAACATATACGTTGTCATTTTTGATAAAAGCGGTCCACTTACCATCCGGTGAGGTAACCGGGCTACCTTCTTTCTCATCGTCCACTTCCATCCAGTGGCGTTCCTTTCCACGAGAAGGTATTGCTCCTTCATCCAACAAACGGTTATTTTTGATGCTGTAAGCCCAGAACTTCCCGTCCAATTGGAAGCGTAACGTATCCAATGAAATATTTAACCGGCAATTCTGAAGCGGAAGGTTATAAGCATTTATCTCACGTCCTGCTTTTTCTGTCAAAGCAGACGCCATTTTCTGCTGGTCAAACAATGCCGTACGTTTTTTCGAAGCAGCATCTACCTTCACATATTCCTTTCCCTTTTCTGTCTGCCGTACATACCAGAAAGCAGAAGTCTGATCTACCCAATGCGGAACCACACCTGCATACAGCACGTGCTTGGCATTGTATTTCTCTCGCAGCGCATACGCACGGTTGTAATCCTCTACCGTACCTTGTGCCCAAAGTGAGATACAAGACATACTTCCTAATGCAAATAACAAAACGCCTGATTTGAATAAGTTATTTTCCATTTTATCATATTATATTAAAGAATTCGGGATTTCAGATTCTCTTCAGTCACCCCCAAGAAAACCCAAAACCCCGAATCTGATTGCATTATTATCTATTCATTCTCATGGTTATTTCACTTCCCACTCATACAAACCTGAAGAATTCTTATCCGGCTGTACCACTTCCAACTTCACAGCCTTTGTCTTCGCCGGTTCAAAGTCTACGGTATTCGGATTGCCCTTCTGTACCCCATACGCTGTAATATTCTGAACTGGAGTCCAATTGCCAGAAGCATCTTTATAATAGATTTTCCAAGACTTCGGTACACGGCAACCTCCCCAAGGAGCATCATCATACCAATACACTGTAGAGCTGGAAACTTCCATTTCTTCCGGGAATTCGTATGAAATCCACTCTGTAGTACCTTCTTTCGGCCACCAATGATAATACGGAATCGTACGGTCATTTTCATCCTTCGGCACCAGTCCGTCAGAAATAGAAGACAGTGATTTCACTTTATGTGAAGCATCTACCTTACTCTTCGATGCCAGTGTCGGGATAGCAACCGGACGAGTAGCACTTACTTCATTCGGCAACCACACAGCCATATTTCCCGCTCCACGATGTGCCCATGCATAATATGGAATCATGGTCAGTGTATGATCTTTTGCGACCAGACGGCCTGATTCATCGTATTCCAATGTCTGAGCCTGAGTCTTAATCTGATTGATACCATACAACAAATCCGGTTTTTCTACGACTTCAAACTTCGGAGTGCGGTTCATCAATACACTCAATACATCAAAATCATTGTCCGGCCATTCTGCACAATACACAATCGGACCACGTTCTACAGAAACCCGGCCACGGTCAGCTTCCACCTTTCCATTCGCTCTTACCGTACGCACGTTCATATCGAAGTGAACTTCTACCTTATCTCCCTTTTTCCATTTACGGTCGATGGTCAGGTAACCTTTCTGCAAATCTGATGTCACTTCTTCACCGTTCACCTTCACACTATATTTCGGACGTACACCATCGGTATAAGTATACAAGTCACTCGGAACTACCTGATTGCGTACCCATCCCGGAATACGAATCTTCATGGCAAACTGTCCGGCTGAATTACGGTCTACTGCCAGTGTAATATCCCCGTTCCATGGATAAGATGTGGTTTGTGAAAGTGTAACCTTCTTTCCGTTTACCTGCAAAGTAGCATTATTGGCAATAAACAAGTTTACGTATACATCTTTTCCTTTTACTGCATAAACATAGCCCGGAACAGAAGGGATGAAACGACAGATATTAGACGGACAACAAGCACAACCGAACCAAGGCTGACGCTGGTGCTGGCCCATAGACTCCAACGGATTCGGATAGAAGAAACCGCCACCATCCAAAGATACACCTGAAATCAATCCATTGTACAAAGTACGTTCCAGCACATCGTAATACTTGGACTCTCCGTGCAAAAGGAACAAACGGTAATTCATATATACATTACCGATAGCCGCACAAGTTTCACAGTAAGCCGACATATTAGGAAGTTCATAATTCTTTCCGAAAGCTTCCCCGTTGTTTGTCGCACCAATACCTCCGGTGATATACAATTTCTTAGAAACAATGTTATCCCAGATACGGTCGATGGCATGAATATAAGCTGTATCACCTGTCAAGGCAGCCACATCGGCCATACCAGAATACATGTACGCTGCACGTACTGCATGTCCTACTGCCTCATCCTGTTCAATTACCGGTTTGTGAGCCTGACTGTATTCATCCCGACGAGAAGTATAGCCGCGCTTATCCAGGAAGAATTTAGCCTGATCCAGGTATTTCTGGTCACCCGTTACCAGATATAGTTTAGCCAATGCCATTTCTGCAATCTGGTGACCTGGCACACGTACCTGCTGTCCCGGTTTGTCACCAATCTCACGGCAGACACAGTCTGCATAACGAATGGCTATATCCAGGAAATTCCGTTGTCCCGTAGCCTGATAGTGTGCAATAGCACCTTCTACCATGTGACCTAAGTTATAGAACTCATGGCTCAGTTCTTCCACCTTCTCCCAGCGTTTACTACCGGCCCATTCATGTGGATGTTTAGGATTCATAGTACGTGAAGTGTACAAATAGCCGTCAGGCTCCTGCGCAGCAGCCACAATTACCAGCACACTGTCAATGTATTTCTTCAGCTTCTTATCCGGATAAGTCTGAAGCAGATAGCTGGCTCCTTCAATAGTCTTATACACATCCGTATCATCAAATGAATAGCCTGTCACCTTATTATTTTCACTCGGATGAGCTGCCATTTCAAAGTTCTTGTAGCGTCCGGTTTCTTCACATTTGCTAAAAGCCAATGGAATAGTTACTTCACGGCTGGCTTTCAAACGCTGTCCCCAGAAAGAATCCGTCAGTTTTACCGAAGTAAACGGAACCGGATCAATCGGATAGCCGTGTGCAGAAGCCTTCTTCTGCGCGTATGCCCCACCTCCTATCAAGGAAAAAAGCAGAGCAGAAATCACAAATTTTTTCATGGTGTTACTCATATTTTATAGGTTATTATTCTCATTTATCTTTCAAGGGAAGTGCCTCATCCCAGATCTTCAACGCATGCAGATAGCCGCTAAAAGGCCAGTTACCTTCTGCATTCTGTCCCAAAGTTACAAATTGTATCGGTTTAATCAGCAGCTGAATATCTTTTGAACTGATTAACTGCCCGTTTATATATACCTTCTCGATACGTCCGTCAAAAACGACATAAATATGTTGCCATTTTCCTTCCAGTGACTTAGCCTCCTTATAACCGACATCTTCGTACCAGCCATAATGGTTCAGCATTCCGCAACGAGGTTCTGTGCCATTCACCAGCATGATTTTTTCCATTTCATCGTGCGAGCTGGTAAAATCGGCCACACATTCATTCTCAGCCATTTCCGGATTCAGCACCCAGGCTTCCAACGTATAAGGAGCATTGTCACGAAGAGTAGCCGGCAAGGTAAAGCTGGAACGGAAGAACTGCTCGCCTTCAAAACGGAAAGCTTTCTTACCCTGCTGTTCTTCTACAATTACCGGAGCCTTTTGAGTCTCAAAATAACCTTCTACAACTCCCTTATTCGGAATATATCCTACCGTATCACCTACTGCAAAATCATCTGCATCCAGAGATACCAGCAATCCTCTTTTCATCTTATCAGAAGCCTCTACACGTACCAAACCTACAATTGCATCGTAAGCCTTTTCTGCTTCTTCCTGTTTCCAGTTATAATAACGGAAATTTGTCAATGTCAGTTCCTTGTCCTGTGACTGAATAACTACCTTTCCTCGCTGTACATACTTGTCTGCCGATTGGGAAACCCAGCGGTTATTTTCATACACCCAGACTGTAGTTGTATGCTCCTCTTTTGGATTAACAACCGGAGACATAAATTCCAAGCATGTACCTGGGGCCAACACAATAGCCTCCTGTCCGTCAATACGCTTACGGGAAACTTGTCCGGATTTCAATTGGAAGACACCGCCCAGCATACCGCCGTCGTTTCTCCACTCCGTACCGTTCCAGTCCAAGCCCGAGAGTCCCATCCACAACTGAGGAGATGCCGTTTCAAACTCGCCGAACACTTTAATGTTCCACAAAGCACCGGCAAAACCATTTTTCTGTGTTCCCGTTGTGGTTAATCGTACATACCGTGCTTTCACATCACCGAAATCTACCATCGGACTTCCAGCCAGATAATTGGAACGCTTATCCGCAAAAACATCCCACTTCTTTCCGTCTACTGAAGTCTCAATTACATACTGATAATACGACGTGCCATATTCAAATTGTGTCCACACCGTACGGATATTCTCAACCTTCTGCAAGTCAATCTCAATCCACTCCTGCCCCATTGTCTTCGGACGCCACAACGTACCATTATTATCGTCTACCGCATATTCAGGCACAAAGTTGGCATCATAATACGAAGAAGCTTTGACCGGTTTCCGATAGGCCAAGTTTTTCGATTTCAATACACTCTTGGCAAAAGCCCCCACTCCGCTGTGTGTTCCTTCTATAGGAGCGATGGAACCATCAGCATTAAATTTCAGCTTGTCAATACAAACCTGACGATGAAATCCACGGTTGGAATGAGGATTATCATGACGATGGTATACGATATAATAATTATCTCCTTCCTGCAAAATGCTGTGATGACCCGGTCCGTGCACTGTACCGTCGGCGGACGTCTTCAGGATTGTACCTCTATATGTATAAGGTCCAAGCGGTCCTACCGTGCTCGTAGCGTACTGCACATGATAGGTGCTGTCATGACACGAATCGGAAGAATACATAAAATAATAGATACCGTTTCGTTTCATCACAAACGGCGCCTCAAAGAAATCTTTTACTTCAGTATTAGGAATCAACTTTGTTTCCACAAAACCTTTCATATCAGACGTCATCTTTCCAGCCCCGCAGCCAAAACCTTTATAGATACCCCATGTACCCCAATACAAATATACCGAGCCGTCATCGTCTACAAACGTCTGGCCATCCAGCGTAATGGCATTCTTCACAAAACGGTCGGGAACCAATACGGCTTCACTTTCTCCCAGTACATTCTTCCATGGTCCACGCGGTGTATCTGCAACTCCTTCATATACATTGCAAGGCTGACAGTAGAACATACGATATGTGCCATCGGTATGCTGCATTACATCCGGTGCCCAAATCCAGTGGCTGTCCGGCCAGTTCATCGGCATAATGGTCCAGTTCTCAAAATCCTTGCTACACCATACCTGCGAAGGGCCAAACCCTGCCCCACTACCATCAGTCGTAGCATAGACATAATATGTATCTCCGAACTTCTTTACCGTAGGGTCTGCAAAATACCCTGGAATAAACGGATTCCCCGCACCTGGAGTATTCCATTCCACCTTTTGTGAATAAGCAGTACTCAAAACTGTACCCAACAACAAACTTGTCAATACATGTTTTTTCATTCTTTTCCTCCTTTTATTATGGGTGCACTTCATTCAATATCGGAATTTCAATTTCATAAAAATACTCTTTCAGCAACTGATACATGTCAGGATCATACGATTTCAGTTTCGTACGACGGTTCATGGCATTGTGTACTTTATTCGGAGTCTCCGAATAACGGTTACAGTTGAAGAACGACTGCACACATTCTGCAAAATACTCTTCTTTATTTGAAATAGCATACGTATCCTTCCACAATCCCTTGGCAATGGCATTTTGTCTGCACTGCTCCAAACGGTCGTTGAAATCAGGCTCTACACCTACAATACCAATGGTATGGAACAAATGTGCAAACTCATGAATCAGGATATTTTCTCCCACATACTTGTCACCTGGGAAAGCCAGCACATTCTCTTCTCCACAGCTGGCCGAAAAGTCATCTTCCGGAGCACCGCCAAAGCCTCTGGCACGCTTATTCCAGAAAGCGATATTCTCCGGTGTGTTGCAGATATGCGCATATTCCGGCAAATCACACACCTCTTCGTGCTCACCGATAATCATCACATGACATCCTTTGCTCACCATGTACTGCTTCACATCCGGACGCTTCGCCAGCATCAGCGATACAATCTCATACGCCTTTTCCAGAGCCTCATCACGTACCTTATCAGATGACACGATATATAATCCGTCTACTTCCAAGTATTTTTTATAAAAAGAAGGGATTCCTTTTCCCGCAGGCACAGCTGAAGGTTTCACTTCCGTTACAAAAGTACGCTCCAGTTTCAAGGCAAAGCCTCCTCCAGAAGCCAAATGGATAGGCAGTTTCGTATGGGCATCTACCACAAAAGTTTCCTTCACATAATCTTCTGCCTGGCGAGATGCATTGACACCGTCCTTGAACAAAGTACATTGATACTTTTCCCCTTCACCCAAGAAAGAGAAATCCAGTGTCACCTCACGCTCATCCCAGTTTGTCATACCTCCGATATACCAGTTAATATCTTTTTTGCGAACCGTCACAATTGATTCACCAAGTTTACCTGAATAAATAAAGGTAGAATCTGTTTCCACCGGAATCGAACTGATGAAATCCACACATTCCTGCTCTTTCAAATAATTTGTCGGTGCATCACACAGCATCGTAAACGGAGAATCGTGCACAATGTAAGCAGCCAACTGATGACAGCGTGTACCCATACTGGCGGGACTGGAATACATAGGCTGGAAATCACGCTTCGACAAGTTCCGCATAGCCCCCGGTGTATAGTCCACATAGCCAGCCATCAAACGGATGTACGGGAAAGTCACATCATAAAGCGGCATATTCTTCTCCACCTCACTCCATTTCATCTCTTCCATACCAAACACGCTTTCATAATTTACCACATTCGGATAAGTACGATTTAAACCGGTTGGCTTATAGATACCGTGATAATCCAATATCAGTTTATATTCTGCTGCCTTTGCCGCAATACGATAAATCATTTCCACCGCAGTCTGGTCATCCCGGTCAAGGAAATCCACCTTAAAGCCTTTGATTCCCATTTCAGCATACTTCCGGCAAGCCTCATCCAACTGTGAATCCAGCACATTGAACACCGTCCAGAGTACCAGCTCCACTCCCTTGCTCTTTCCATATCGAATCAATTCCGGCAAATCCAGTTCAGGAATCACTGTCAGCATATCCCCACTCTTCGGGTCATACCAACCTTCGTCCAATACGACATATTCCAATCCGTTCCGGGAAGCAAAATCAATATAATACTTATATGTATCCATATTAATACCTGCCTTGAAAGGTACCCCTTTCAGGTTCCAGTCATTCCACCAGTCCCAAGCCACTTTACCCGGTTTTACCCAAGAATAGTCTCCAATGCGGTTAGGAGAAGCCAGCGCATATACCAGATTATTCACCGGCATTTCTGTATCCTTCTCCGTTATAGCCAGGATACGCCACGGATACGTACGGTTTCCTTTTACGCGTGCTATGTAATCCTCCGTTTCCGTCACATACTCCTGCTTGCGCCATGGATAGAAATCCGTCTTTTTCGGATAAGGAGCAAACACACCTTTCAATGCCTGCTTTCCATCCGGCTGCACAAACATTCCCGGATAAGCTTCCAAGTCCGACTCCAGCAGTGTCACCTTCGCCTGCTTGCAATCCACTGTTACCGGCAAAAAAGCCAGTTCCTGTGGAGCCTCTGACAACGGTTTCACCTCATACGTATTTTGAAAAGCCATTGCCATCGGTTTTTCCTTATTCGTAGAGTACGGCAAATAAGCTGTATAATCACCAGCAAACCGGAATTCCGCAATTTCATTCTTGATAATCAAATCCTCTTTGGAAGAGGTATAAAAACGATAAGCCACTCCTTCGTTGTAGACACGGAAATACACTCCATACTCACCTTTCAGCTTCAAGTTCATTTCATTGCAAACTGCCTGAAACGACTTGAAGCGATAAAAAGGTGCATCAATGTCCTGAAAAATCTTTTTAGTTTTGGCAGAAATCACTTTCGCCCCACCCGCCAGAGCAGGTGTCTTTCCTTCTTGAATTAACCCTAATTTACTATCAACAACAATAAGAGAGTCTTTATGATATACAGAATAAATCAGTCCGTCCGTACCCGCAGAGATTTCTACTTTCAACTGCTTGTCGGGCGACTGCACCACATATACTTTATTTCCGGCTGCCATCATGGAAAGACAGCTGCAAAGCCATAAAACAGCACTTACGATTAACGATGTATTTTTCATATCATAGAATATTTTTCCAATTGCAAAGAAAAAAGATAAACGAATAACTCTCTGCCATTGAAGTCTGAAACGATAACAATATTATCCCAAAATCGCCCCTCCTGCACCCAGGAGAGGCGATTCTATACTATTTTTTCATCCTATTGGACGATTTTTGCCTGATTGGAACTTTTTACGAAATACTGATTGAAGACGATACCCAACACAATCATCACCAGTCCGATGTAAGTAGTAAACACAATCTGCTCGCCCAGCACGACAGAAATGAAGAACAATGACATGAAGGGCGACAGGTAACACAACTGGTTTATCAATGCCGGATTGGAAGTTTTCCGCATGGCCAGTCCGAAGAAAATAAAAGGAATTCCCATTTCAAATCCTCCGACGTACATGCCCGACAACACACCGGTCAGCGAGCTCAAGTTCAACCCACAGAACAAAGCTCCCACTGACAAATAAACCGAACCAAATAAGAAAGTCAAAAACAAAACCACACTACCATCCGTCTGTACCTTATTCCGGTTATTCAGCATCCAGTAGGTAGCCCACAGCACAGCACTCAGTGCCGCCAATAGAAACCCCTCGGTCGATACACTCATCTCTCCGTTAAATCCGGTACCGATTGAGATCAAAGCGACTCCCGCCAAAGAAACAAACATACCGATGTATTTCTTCTTAGGTATAGGTTGTCCGGCAAACAAAGCCAATAAAATCAGCAGCACAATCGGCCAGGCATAGTTAATAGGCTGCGCCACCTGCGCAGGAAGCAAATCGTATGCCTTGAACAGCACCAAGTAATAAGCCACCGGATTCAGCAGTCCCAGTCCGGCATAATACAGCCATTGTTTCCCAGTCAGATTCCCAAGCAATCTCCATTTCCGCTGTGCAGTCAGCAACACCGCAAATATCACCAGTGAAGTCAGGCTGGCCACCCACAACATCTCGAAATGCGTCAGATAACGCAAGGCCATCTTGAAAGCCGTGGCCACCGTCGACCAGCTTAACACCGCCACACAGGCACACGCAATCGCTTTACTATCGTTCGTCATCTCATTGCCTCCACTTCTTCCGTTGTCAAAGGAATCTTCTTACCCAGTCTCCGTGCTCCGGTAGCCGTAATCAGGTAATCCTCCTCATTACGCAGCCCCGTAAAGTCCCGATAACTTTCCAGTTTCTCATAATTAATGAAATCGGTAAAACGATGCTCTGCTTTCCAGTAATCCATCAGTTCCGGAATAAAATAGATACCCGGCTCAATGGTCAGTACAAAACCCGGTTCCAACTTACGAGCCAGACGCAACGACTTACGCCCGAACTGCGTACTCTTAGGCTGTCCGTCATAACCGACCCATACCTCTCCGAGATTTTCCATATCATGCACATCCAGTCCCATCATGTGTCCCAGTCCGCAAGGGAAGAACATGGCATGTGCTCCCTGTTCTACCGCATCTGCCGGATTTCCTTTCATCAGTCCCAGCCCTTTCAAGCCTTCACAAATTACCCGACAGGACAAGTCATACACATCACGGAAATATACCCCGGGCTTCAAAGCATTCACCGCTGCCTGATGCGCAGCCACCTGAATATCATAAATATCCTTCTGCCGACTGGTAAATTTCTTTCCCGCACAGATAGTAGAAGACATATCACCTGCATACCCCATGGCCGTCTCTGCTCCGGCATCCACCAGCAACATATCCTCTTCCTTTACCGTATGCCCATGATAATGATTATGAAGAGTCTGTCCGCATACCGTAGCAATGGTCGGGAAAGACAAGTTACATCCATGCACCTGAGCCACCGCTTCCAATGCCGCAGCCACCTCATGCTCCTTCATCCCGACACGCAACACACGCATTGCCTCCAGATGCATTTCAGCCGTCACATCACATGCGCGTTCAATCTCTGCAATCTCTTCTTCCGTCTTATAATTTCGCAGGTTCACAATCCCTTTGATAAACGGAATAGAAGGCATCTCTGCTCCCGGCTTTACCCCTAACAGGTCCATCAGCTTCAGGCGATGCTCTGCCCGATAAGGCGGAAGATAATGTACCGTACGCTTCTGTGCCACCACCTTCTCTACGTACTTCTTCAGTTCAGCCAGTGGCAAGGTTTCCGTCACTCCTACTCGCTGTGCCTTCTCGTGTAAAGTTGGCTGCGTCCCCATCCACACGATATGGTCAATGGTCAGTTCATCACCAAAAATGATTTCACGGTCCTCGTCAATATCAATTACAGCCGCCAGACCAGCGTATGACAATCCCCAGAAATAGAGGAATGAAGAATCCTGCCGATAATTATACGTGTTGTCTTCATAATTCATTCCACACTCGTCATTCCCTAAAAAGAGCAATAAGCCGGAGCCTACACTCTCCTTCAACTGCCGCCTGCGAGCGACATACGTTTCTTTTGCAAACATACCCCAATAAAATTAGTTCTTTAAATCCGTTCCTTTCAGTCTGATGCGATAAGGCCACTGTGCATCTTTTTCCCCACTTTCCGGTGAAGGATTCATCCAATGCTCCTCTGGTGCCCCCATCACTACCAACCACAAATATACTAACTTCTCGTTTTCAGGCACCTTAAAAGTGAGTTTTCCTTTTTTATCGGCAGACATTTCACCATATATACTCTTCCCGTCGGCTTTGACGGCTACAAACCCATATCGCCAACCGGCCTTTTCCGGATGTACCGATACATATCCGCCTTGCTTTCCATTTACTCCTTCAAACTGCAACTCCACCTTTGTTCCCGGTTCAGGTACCCTCAGCGGAATGGCATTAAATCCATAATTCTCCGGACAATTTTCGGCGGCCACCTGATACCATCCATCCGATTGGGCTGTCAACTTGCAAGTGTACTTGTTCGCATAAGGACGCGTATTCTTCCACACCCTGTCAAAATCCCAGTTAATCAAATGCCGGCAGGCATCAAACATCTCATCACAGAAAGCTTCCTGCGACAATCCCGTCATGCGCTTGTAAGTCATCACCGGGTCTTCCCCTCTCTTGCCCTGACGGAAAAGCTCTGCAATAATCGGACGTCCTCGCTTCATCCCCCAATATTCCAGAATATACGGTGAGTGATAAATATTCTCCAAGTGCAGATAAGCCTTGTGCGTCAACTTTGTAAAAGCTTCCCAGTGATAGCGTTCATCCGTCTGCCAGTCCGGATTCACCTGCCATAACATCCACTGTGATGCCATTTCGAAAAAGCCGGAGCCACCCCAGGCCTCTCCTTCTCCGTCACACGAAATCTGTGCCTGAAAGCTATGACCTAATTCATGTGCCACGCAGTTCAATTTCTCATCCTGTATACGATTAGGAGCCGCCCATAGTGCACCAATCTGCTGGTCATAATCACCTCCGTAGGCCGTTCCTTCCAGCGAATAATTAATCATCACCATCATCCGGTAACGGTCACTTTTCGAACCCGGTTTCGTGAACTGTAAAGAGTCACGGAAGAACGTATAGAAGTATTCCAGTTTATCCGTCAGGTTATTCAAATCTACATGCATGTCATGCCCTTCCAACTGAGGAGGATTGGCCAAATCGTTGCCGAAACCTTTCTCCCAAAACACCACCACATTATCCGTACAGCACATCCGGTGATAGCTCCATTGGGATTCCGGGTTCTGAAGATCCATTCCCTGCAAATCTTTGGGAATGTAGATTTCTTTTCCTCTCAACTTATTGTTACATAAATCAACGGGACATACCGATTGAGAAAAAGCGGCAGTAAAAACTGCCGCTAAAAAACATGTCCCTATTAGTCGTTTGTTCATTTGATATCAATATTAAAGACTAAAGTTATTACATATTGTTGTCCGCCCTTTGTATAGACCAAGGCTTCTTTCACGATATAATTATCACCCGAAGCTAATTTTCCCGGATATTGTCCGACAGAAAAACTAAAGTTTTTCGCATCATATTCCACATAGACCTTACTATCATTATCACTTCCCCATCCAATGGGATTGCCAAGACTATCGAACCAGAACCCGTACCCATTAGCAGTCGTATTATAGTCCAAACTACCATTCGGCTTCACAGCAGCAAAAGCAATCTTTCCTTCCTGAGGCTCAGACTTTGCTGATAACATGTTCGAAGTCAATTGTGAGGGTTGCATAGCAAGCGCCTGTGCTATTTTCGTAAGATCTCCATTTTCAGAAACACTGACAGAAGCCCCATTATAATCGGCATCACTTGCTGCAAATGTAACATTATACGTCAGTGTCAAATCCTGAGGTTCAGCATCCGGGTCGATTGTAATATTTCCCAACAAATTTGTATTCTCAAATTTCACCTTATACGGGAACTGTTCATCAGTCAACTCTTTTTCATCCCACGGATGAACTACATAATTCTGTGGTGCAGCCTGCACTATAAAATACAAACTCTGTGTACCAGCCGGAACAGTGAAGGAAACACGTCCGCTCTTATCGAAATGTGCTTCACCATACTCCCGGCTTCCATCCTGTTTCAAAGCTACAAAACCATACATCCATCCCATATTTCCGGCACTACCCGCCGTATTGTATTTCGTGGTTGTACCCTTCACTGTTTCCGATTCCATATATTCACCCGGATCACCCGAAGCCAGTGTTGCACCAGGTTCCAGCCCTACAAAATCAGCCGCTACTACCATATTGCCCGCATCTGGCACATTTAAAGGAATCACATTAAAGCCTGTAGCCTCCGGACAATTGGCATAAGCCACCTGATAATATTCACCACTCGTATAAAAAGTAGTATGATAACGTCCGAGGTAGCCCTCTGAATACTCACGTACTCCATCAATATCAAAGGTTGCCATCCTGCTGGCATAATCATACAGTTCCTTTTTAGTTTTACTCCAGTCGCCATTGCAATACAACCGTGTATACGCCGAAATAGCATCCTCCGGATAGACAGACTCTCTCCAAATATTACCGATTGTCTCAATACCGTGTTTCATAGTCCAATAAGACTGCAACCAATAACTGGCATAACGCATCCATTCATTTTCAAAATGACGATGATTATTATTCAACCAGACGTCAAAGTTATAAGAGGTAAACATCTCCTCCGGATAATCCTGGAATGATTGCCACTGCGCACACTGCTCCCAGAAGCCACATCCACCATTGCTTCCTTCATATCCATAGCGGAAACCCGATTTAAGGTCATCATTTCCTCCCTGGCATAACTTATCGCAGTACACCTGATACTGGAAACTATGTCCGATTTCGTGTGCAATAGTAGAGCCTACAGGCTGGCATGTACTCGGATTTACCCACAAGGCCCCGATGATATTGTCGTATCCAGAACCTGTGGCAAGCCATTCTTCCTGATACAACAAATATATTTCCATTTTATAACGGTCCAAAAATGATTTCCCCTGTCCAGTTTCAGCAAATTTCAGTTTCTCCACATTAGTCCGATAGAATAGTTCCGCCTTTTCCAGGAGGTCATCTATATCTACTCTCAAATTGGCAGGAACTGTTTCCGCATTAGGGTCATCACCAAAACCAGCTTCCCAGAATACGAAGAAATGCTCACTTTGTTTGGAACGGAACCATGACCATTTGGCATCACTTCGGAGCATATCCATCCCTTCAAACTCAGCCGGCTTGTAATATTTATCAAAGTCCTCAATATTATCTTCAGACATAACCTGTAAAATATTTTTATCCTCCTCTTTTTGAGGAACCTTATCGCTACAACTCCACAGCAAGCAGAACCAAAGCAATAAACACATAGTTACAGATCTATCCAGATATTTCACAGATTTAAAACACATAAAGACTTAACTTCTCATTACTAAATCGATAAATAAAAACGTCCTGACAATTCTATCAGGACGTTTTTGTTTAAGGGAATGGATATTCTCCTAAAATATCCATCTTTCCCTAATTATACTATTCTGTAATATTACAAGTAACAACGAAACGGAAAAAATTTGGTTGCATCAGTAGTATCAATAAATCCAAAACTACAATTATATTGTTTACCAACTGCCGTTTCTGGCATGCAACATAATTTTACACAACTCTTACTTACATCATCAGAGTCAGGTTTAAAATTAGCACATACTACACCAGGGTAAGCACATACCTTACCAGCTTCATCAAACCAATAGCCTGCAGGTGCCTCACCTGTATAAGCACTTTCTGTATCCCATACACCAGTTGTTGGGTCTGCCGCATAAAACTTAATTGTACCTTCGTCAAATGCTGTAATAAATTCGTCCAATGTCATTTCAAACACAGCAGCAATATTTTCTTCAATTGAGGTCAACAAAATATCATCCGACGTATAATTTGTATTAGGAAGTGCCACAGTAGCAACAGCTACAGTCGGGTCTGTCACACTCGCATTCAGAGTAAAGCGTACATAGTCGTCATAATCCGGACCGTTTTTAGCGAATCCTACTTCCAGTGCCAACACTGTACCAGCGGTAATTCCGCCTTCCGACAATTCAAAAACCAATTCCTTGTTCGTTTTATCCAGTACCACAGAAGCTCTGCAAGCCGCATCGTCCTGCGCACAAGGCTGGTTCGCCGAGTTGAAATACCAACCGGCATCGTCCTTGTTATATGGCGTCTTTAACCACTGATTACGAGTCGTATTAATCGGATAGAAAACAGTTTCGCCTGTGCTCAATCCATCAATCACAGCATCTACACTCATACCCATCTTTTCTTCAAACTTTGCAGCATAGTCCGAAAGCTTTACTGTATATGAATGTTCTCCATTTACTTCCAAGGCACCAGTAGCAGAAATCTGAGCTTCTGTGTCAATCTTTAAATAAGGGTTTTCATTTTCCCCATAAACATGTTTTGAGGTAGCATCATTGTAATCGTCACTACATGCTGTAAATGCGAGCAACGAACAGCAACAAAATGCTAATAATATATTCTTTTTCATGATAAATCTTTTTTAAGTGTTTTCATTAACCTCCATAACCCGGATTTTGTTTCAACTTCAAGTTTCCTTCCAGGAATGTCTTATGAATCGGGAAGATATCACAATGATTATCATTCACATCTTCTTTACGGTCTTTACAGAACCAAGATTTGCCATTGAACACATTCTGTCCGTTCGTCATACGGAAACGAATCAAGTCCTGGCGACGATGATGTTCTGCTACAAACTCCCATGCCAAATCATCCAATAATCCACCTAAAATAATATCAGCACCACCTTCTTCCGTAGTTACCCAATTATCCGGTTCATCTTGTTTGGCCGTATTCTCACGATGACCATATTTGTACACACTGCCACCTTTCAGCTGAGCCACTGTACGGGTAGCTTTTTCCGGATTATCCTTGAAAGCACGTGCACGTACCTGTGTAACCAGACGAGCAGCGTCTTCTTCGGTTTCGCCATTATATCCACCCAAGCGCAACAGACATTCGGCTTTCATCATCATAGCGTCTGCCAGACGGAAGAAAGGAACATCGTCGTAAGAAGTACCCCAGTCGCCAGTCTTGATTTCATATTTCACCAGACGGGCTCCTTCCATTGGGTAACAGCCCGGATTATCTGTACTACGGATTTCACGTGTATAGTTCAAAGGTTTACCATCTACATAAATAGTATTACCATTCATATCTTTCTGTTCACCTTCAATCCAACAGTCTGTAAAGCGTGTATCATCCGGATCGTAAGTTTCAAGGAACTGTGGCAAAGCTGCACTTCCGCCTGTAGCCCATCCGGTAAATCCCCATGTAGCACGTCCGGCTTCGTTCATCCATTTGTTGGCATAATAGTTACCACCGGCATACAAATATTCAAACGGAATACCGAAAATAATTTCCGGAGATGTAGAAATATCTTCCTTGAAGTTATCAGAATAATTCGGTGCCAGTGCGAACGGACCTGCCAACACCTGATTCAACTCATCGATACATTTCTGATAATAAGAATCATCCGAATGGTCATTAAACCATGCGTTATGATTCAGATACATTTTAGCAAGAATCATGTGTACCGCATAGTTATTGATTTCACCCATTCTCACTTCATCACCGCACTTATCTTTAATGTCATTCAGTTCCGTAATCAGAAAATCCCAAACCTCCTGCGGTTTAGCTTGCTCGGGTTGCCAGCCAGTCGGATGATCATACGTAGTATCCAATGGAATGTTACGGAACAAATCAAACAAAATGTAATAATACAATGCACGATAAGCACGAAGTTGTGCAACTGATGTTTCTGCCTCCTGTACAGCCTTATCCGCCAAAAGTTTATTGCAAGCATTAATACCTTCATAAGCATATTGCCATTCAGTCCACAAATGGTCAATCTGTGAATGGAAATTGTGCTCATGCATAGCAATATAAAGATCTCCCCATCCCACTCCAATTCGCAAAGGAGTAGTCCACAGATCAGAGGTCTCATCCATCACATCTGCATAACCATTCCATCCCCAATACAAGCTACGCAAGGAAGAATATACAGGAGCAAACATGGCAGCAGCATCCTTATCTGTAAATTCGTACTTTTCAGATGCCAGCTCACTATAAATAGTTTCGCTCAAATCAGTACAGCTATTCAGTGAGAGCATACTTGCACCGATTACTGTTCCGAGTAATGATTTATATAAATTTGATTTCATATCGATTCAATATTAGAAAGTTAAGTTCAAACCAAAGGTAAACGAACGAATGGATGGATATTTATCACGCGCATCAATACCTGCAGAAGTAGGATACCAGTTGGACAACTCTGGATCCAATCCAGAATAACCAGTAATACAGAACAAGTTATCACCAGACAAATAAGCACGTACCCCCTTGATGTATTTATTGTTCTTCTTTATTGGGAAAGTATAGCCAATAGTAAGGTTCGTCAACTTCAAGAAATCACCATCTTCCAAATAATAACTTACAAAAGTCTGAGGCTGAGAAGAAGACAATGTATACTGTCCACCATAAGGAGCTTCCTCAACAGATTTCAATCGGTTGTATGCAATAGAATTGTTTTCATAGAAAGCACGAGGCTCATTCAAAATCTTGAATCCCAATTGGCTGGTAAACTGCATACTCAAATCCCAGTTTTTATAAGACAAATTATTTGTCCATCCCAAATAGACTTTAGGCAGACCGCTACCCAAGTACTGACGATATTCATCATTTTTCAACTGATCATTAGAGAATTCTACAACCTCTCCATCTGGTTTTTCAATCAGGAACAGACCATTCTCGGATACACCAACAGATTTCAATCCATAAAATTCTCCCAAAGCTCTACCTTCTTCCATACGGTGAGTAGAAATACTAATAGGTTCCCCCAGTCCCCCGGTATCCATAAAGCTGTTAGATTCATACATATCGTTAGACAAACTCAACAACTTATTTTTATTAGCAGAAACTGTAACAACAGTTTTCCATTCAAAGTCTTTGGTACGCACCGGAACTGCATTTACAGCAACTTCGATACCTTGATTTCGTACAGAACCCGCATTAGCCAAAGTTGAATTGAATAAGTTCGGAGGAGTTGGAACTGTGTACCAAAACAATAAATCAGTTGTCTTCTTGTTATATACATCAATAGAACCACCCAAACGATTATCCAATACACTCCAATCTAAACCCACATTGAATTCCGTAGATTTTTCCCAACGAAGATCCGGATTCGGATTAGAACTTACAGATAAACCTGGTAACCATTTACCATCACTATAATAATAGGAACTGCCATAAGCGTACTTTGTCAATGAAATATACGGATCATTCGGTATAACACCAGTAATACCAAAACCTGCACGCAATTTCAAATTATTTAGCCAAGTAATGCCTTTCATAAACTCCTCATTACTGATAGTCCATCCTAATGAAGCAGAAGGGAACGTACCCCACTTATTGTTATCTCCAAACTTGGAAGAACCTTCCCGACGTACACTCACCAACAAATTATAACGATTATCGTAGGCATAACTTACACGGGCAAAGAAACCAATTAAAGTATTTTCACTGGCACTACTGCCCATTCCTGCTTTACCTTCCTTCAAAGCCTGACCTATACCCAAATTATTCCATTGGAAGAAGTCTGTTGGAAAATTATAGTTATTAGCATAATTTTGTTCATATTTGTAATACTGGTAACTATAACCCACCATTGCATTCATACGATGCTTACCTACATTCAAATCATATTTAGAAGTAAGCTCCAAATTATTCTGAAAGCTTTCACTATTTGTGTGATAAGCATATCCTGTCCATTGGTTCAATTGGTTCCCATAATAATCAGAAGTATTATACCCCTTATCGTGGGCACCAAAACGACTGGTAGCTAACATCAAATTGGTTTGCCATCCTTTAATGGGTTCAAAAGTAATATTACCAGCAGCACGAGTCTCTTCGTAAGTATAATTACCCAAACGTTCTTCCAACATTCCTACCGGATTATAGTAGTAGTTTACCCCGAAATCTTCATTATAAGAACCATCTTCGTTATAAATCGGAGCTGTCGGATTACGTGCAATTGCCTGACGGTAGATATTTGATTGGTCTGTGGCTGTAGCATTGGTTGCACTATTCTTATGCCATTTCTTGACCATATTCAAATTAACCTTCAACATATCATTCAGCATCCAGTGAGAAACATCAAAACGCATACGGATATCTTCTGCATACGTATTCATAATCACACCGTCTTCCTTACGATAAGTAAAGTCTGCTGAATAAGTAGTCTGTTTTGTACCTCCAGAAATATTAAAGTTGTGATTATGAGTAAAACCGGTACGGCTGATGGCATCCAGCCAATCAGTATCATACCCTTTGTCTGTAAAGTTTGTTTTCCCGGCACGTACATCTTCTGCAGTCATAAAATCCAGTTTCTTGCCAAACTGAGAAGCAGAAACGTAGCCCGAATAAGAAGCAGTAGTATGTGCCTCACGCTTACCGGTTTTTGTAGTTATCAAAATCACACCGTTTGCACCTCGTGTACCATAGATAGCTGCGGCAGAAGCATCCTTCAACACATCGATAGCTTCAATATTTTCAGGAGCGACTGTACTTAAATCTCCTTCCACTCCATCTATCAGAATCAAAGGAGTTGTACTACCATTTACGGAGATAACACCACGCAGACGGATGGCAGAAGTCGCATTCGGGTCACCAGAACCTTTTGCAATACTCAAACCAGCCACCTTACCTTTAATCAAATCGGCCGCATCGCCTACCTTACCCACTGTAAAGTCTTCCGCTTTTACAGAAGCAATCGCACTGGTCACATCACCTTTACGCTGCGTACCGTAACCAATTACCACGACTTCGTCCATCACTTCCGTATCTTCCTTCAAGGTAATGACAGCACCTGCCTTCAACTGACTGACAGGAATTTCCTGCGTCTTATAACCGATGTAGCTAATTTGAAGTACTGATTTGGCTGATACATTTAAGCTAAAATTCCCATCAAAATCAGTAATCGTACCATTGGAAGTGCCTTTCTCCATAATATTTGCACCAATAATGGACTCACCTTTTGAATCAACCACCTTACCAGAGATAGCCTTTTGTTGCAAGACAGTCTCCACAACCGGTGCTCCAACAGATTCCGCATAGGTTGCCATAGGTAAACAACCTGCAGAAAGCACTACACATGCCGACACTTTTACAAATGCACGACTAAACAACATGCGATTTAACTGTGTATTCATCTTGTTTATATTTAAGGGTTAATAAATCACTCTACTTTCCATTCAATAATACCTCCCGAAGCTCCTTTCTGAAGCTGTGCCGAGATTTTCAGTCCGGTAGTCTGGACTGGCTTGAAGTTTACTACATTGTATTTGTCCTTTTCTACCCCATATTTATCACTCGTTTCTACTTCTTTCCAGCTGTTTCCAGACTTGTAATACAATGTCCAGCTTTGCGGTACACGGAAATCACCGTCGTAATGATCAAAATCCAGCCAGTAAACTTCCACTTTCGATACGGTGTAAGGTTTGTCGAATTCGTAGGCCAGAGACTCCATCGTACCATTCTTCAACCACCAGTAGAAATAGGGCTTGGAAGTATCTGAAGAACGTTTCGGCTCCCACTGGTCGTTCACGCCCCATGCGTAGGACATCACAGCTGCCGACTCGGGCGCATCTTTCTGGATTGCAGCCTGAATGGTGAATGTCTGTGCCTTTGAAGCAATAGTCGGCTCGGGAGTTGGAATTGCATATTCTTTTGATTCCGGAATCCATACTTCCATCTGGTCGGCTCCGCGGTTGTTCCATGTAGAATAAGGAATGGCCTTGAATGCAACGTCTTTCACTGTACCGTCTTTTTCAACTTCCTTTGCGGTACCTTTCAATACCATCACCCCGTTCAACAGATTGGCTTCGTAAGAAGCTTCTATCGGAGTATCATTCGGAATAAATTTATTGAATACGATGCTGTCAGGCTGATCCTTTCCTTCCAGACAGAACATAATCGGTCCACGTTCCAATGCTACCATTCCACGGTCTACTTCCACTTTATCGTTGGCTTTGATACGACGAACGTCCATCGGCATTTCCAGTTCAATTACATCACCTGCCTTCCATGTACGTACGATGGTTTCGTAGCCGTCACCTTCTGCTCCACGTGTAGCCGAGCCGTTTACCTTCAATGTATATTTCTTGGCCGCATCGGTATATGCATACAGGTCAGAAGCTACAGGAGCTGCTTTTGTCCATCCTGGGATACGGAGGCGGATAGCAAATTTGCCTTCTTTTTCAGGAGTAACCTTAATGGTTACTTTTCCGTTCCACGGATATTCGGTAGTCTGTTCCAATGTCACCTTATTATCTGCGGTCTGCATTTCTGCCTTACCCTGGATATAGAGGTTCACATAAATGTCATTCTGCTGGGTGGCATACGCATAGCTTGGTACGGAAGCCATAAAGCGGGTTACATTACCCGGACAGCAGGCACAACCAAACCAGCGCTGGCGTTCGTGTTCGCCCATAGATTCCAGCGGATTGTCATAAAAGAATTTGTCACCGCTCAGAGAAACACCTGAAATCACGCCGTTGTACAAGGCACGTTCCAACACATCCACATACTTGGAATCACCCGTAGCCAGGAACATACGGTAGTTCCAGTACACATTGGCAATGGCTGCACAGGTCTCACAATAAGCGGTATGATTCTGCAATTCATAATTCGGGCCGAAACCTTCTCCCTGAGCTCTGGAACCCATACCTCCGGTAATATACAGTTTCTTGCTCACCAGGTTATCCCACAAACGGGTCAACGCATGAAAATAAGCCGTATCGTTTGTCAGAGCTGCCACATCGGCTACACCAGAATAAAGGTATCCGGCACGTACCGCATGACCTACAATTTCATCCTGCTGAAGAATAGGCTTGTGGTCCTGGCTGTATTCGCTCAATTTGTGTCCGTCTGTTCCACGTCCGGTTTCTTCCACAAAATAACGGGCCATGTCAAGGTATTTCTTGTCACCCGTTACCTTATATAATTTACACAATGCCATTTCCACGATAGGATGGCCTGACGGCACATGTTTCTGTCCTTCACCCGGTCCGAATACCTTGCAAACCAGGTCGGCATTCTTGATAGCCACATCAAGGAATGTACGCTTGCCCGTAGCTCGATAATGTGCTACGGCAGCCTCATACATGTGACCACTGTTATACAACTCATGACTGTTCAGTTTTTCCCATTTGGAACGTCCCCACCAACCAGAAAGTCGATAGCACTTATTTGTCACACAGGTAGTCAGGTATCCGTCCGGTTCCTGAGCTGCTGCAATGATATTGATTACGCTATCCAAATAATGATCAAGCTGAGGGTCATACTTCACCGCCAATGAATAAGACGCTCCTTCTATTACCTTATACGGGTCAGTATCATCAAAAGAAAAATCACCACGATGTTCCCCTTTTTTTAAACCGCCTGCAATAGCGAAATTATCGAAACGACCGTTCTTCTCACATTCCTTGAAAGCGGAAGGAATAGAAACCGTACGGTTTGTTTCAATACGGGGCAACCAAAAACCATCATTAATATGTACTTGGGTAAACGGAACTTCCTGAATAGGAGCATCCGGTTGCTGATAGGCCGGTTTTGTGCAGGAAGTGATTCCCAGCACAGCGACACCACTCATCAATATCAAAAGCTTGTTCTTCATATTATATAAATTGGGTTCTTTATTCGTTTGTTGCAAATGTAGAAGTTTAAAGATTGGAGTGATAAAAATATCATCCATTCCACTACCAAAATAGTCGGTGTCCTACGTATATCTAAAACATGACAACACTCTATAATCCAACTAGTTATACAATTACATTAGATTTTTTTGATATGTTTCAGGACTATTTTAGCATCTATCATGCAGACACTCATTCTTCCTGCCGCCATTATTATACTGACAGCTGAACAGCATCAGCACCTTGTAAGAATAATATCATAGTAATAATTCTTCCACACATCCTTAGATAAAGAAGGAAATATGGAAACAAATTCTCTGTTTCACACTGTGAAATACAAAAACCACAGTGTGGGATATATATTTCACAGTGTGGGATACAAATTTCACTGTGTGAAACAGAGAATAAACAAGGGCGTTTGAAAGAATATTTCAGGAGAAAAGAAAGAACAGTCCACCTACCCCGTAGATTCTCCATCTTAAGAACAAAAAAGGGGTATATGAACCTTGCAACAGTTCATATACCCCCATTTATAGAGATTGTGAATTATCGTCTGTAGTTTACCACACGTTCACACGGTTTTCAGGAGCTACATACAACGGATCAGACGGTGTGATGTGGAAGGCATCGTACCAAGCCTGAATGTGAGGCAACGCTCCGTTTACACGCCATTTACCCAATGAGTGAGGGTCTGACTTAGTGTACACACGAATCTGTTCGTCGCGGATATTACCAGCCCACAAAGTAGCATAAGCCAGGAAGAAACGCTGTTCCGGAGTGAAACCGTCGACTACGCCAAGCGGAGCATCCTTAGTTGCATTCTGGAAAGCCAGATAAGCTACGTTCAAACCTCCGTGGTCGGCCAGGTTTTCGCCCAGTGTCAGTTCACCGTTAGCCTGCAGGCCCGGCAATACTTCAATCTTGTTGAAGAAATCCACCATTACCTGTGCACGTTCCTTGAAACGGTCAGCATCACCCGGAGCCCACCAGTCGGTCAGGTTTCCGTCTTTGTCGAACTGACGGCCCTGGTCATCGAATCCATGCGTCATTTCGTGACCGATTACTACACCGATGGCACCATAGTTGGCAGCATCGTCAGCTTCCATGTTGAAGAACGGCGGCTGAAGAATAGCAGCAGGGAAACAGATTTCGTTAGTTGACGGATTATAGTAGGCATTGACAGTCTGCGGAGTCATCAGCCATTCGTCCTTGTCAACCGGCTTACCAATGCGGCTGTACATGTCATTGAATCCCCATTCTGAAGCACGGCATACGTTAGCCCAGTAAGAATCGTTTTTGATTTCCAGTTTAGAATAGTCTTTCCACTTGTCAGGATAACCTACTTTTACATGGAAAGCAGCCAATTTTTCGTGTGCTCTAATCTTAGTGCTGTCACTCATCCATTCCTGTGCATCAATACGTTCACCCAAGGCAGTCTGCAAGTTCTTCACCAACTTCACCATACGTTCTTTGGCAGCAGCCGGGAAGTATTTTTCCACATACATCTCGCCTACCAGCTCACCCAGCATACCGTTCACTGAGTTTACAGCACGTTTCCAGCGTGGCTGATTTACCTGGCGTCCTGACAATACCTTGCCATAGAAATCGAAACGGGCAGCTACAAAGTCATCGCTCAGACAAGAAGCTGCTGCATCCAGCAGGTTGTATTCCAGATAAGATACATGTTTAGACAACGGAAGTGTATTCATCAGGCGAGCTACTTCCTGAATCGGTTCTACCTGTTCTACGTTCAGTTCTGCCGGAGCCTGAATACCCAAACCTTTCATATAGGCATCCCAGTCAATTCCGGCAATGGTCTTCTTCAGTTCATCGAAAGACATTTTGTGGTAGTTAGCTTCCGGGTCACGAAGTTCTGTTGCACTGCGTGAAACTTTAGCAATGGCAGTTTCGATTTCCATCACATCAGCCACTTTCTGCTGTGCATCTGCTTCAGAGAAGCCAGCCAGCTGGAACAGCTTGCCGATGTAAAGTTTATACTGTTCACGAATATTCTGAGTGATGCTGTCGGTATCCAGATAATATTCCTTTTCACCCAAGTTGATACCACCCTGTCCCATCTGGAAGATGTTGAGTGAGCTGTTCTTCGGGTCAGCATATACATAGCTGTGGAAATAGGTACCGATACCGATATGAGCCATTTCAGTCATCATCGGCACGATTTCACTCTTGTCTTTCATGCCGGCAATCTTGTCGAGCATCGCTTTCACCGGTTCTGCACCCTGCTTGTTCAAGGTTACGCTGTCCATAGCCATGTTATACAAGTCACCGATTTTCTGTGCAGCAGAACCAGCCTGATTATTTTTCTGCGCAGCCAGTCCTTCAATCAGTTCGCGCAACTGCTTCTGGCTGTTTTCAAACAGTTCATCAAACGTGCCGTAACGAGAATATTCGGCAGTCAGCGGATGTGCATCGTTCCATCCTCCACATGCGTAACGGAAAAAGTCCGTACCGGCAGACACGGTAGTATCCATGTTTGCCAAATCAATGCCAGAAGTGCTTTTCGCTTCCTTCTGTCCGGCGCAGCTTGTCAGCATAGCAAATGCCAACGTAGCTACGGCTACATAATTCTTCTTGTTCATAAATGCGTTATTTTAATCAAGTCTCTCTTATTTATTTCATTTCTTCCAGTTCCGACAGCAGCAGTGTCCATTCCTCTTCTGCCTCCGCAATCTGTTTTTTCAGCTGCTGGTGCTGCTCGTACAGCTTCATATCGGAAGCACCTTCAGGAGTAGCCATCTGTTCCTCTAGTTGTGCCACCTGCTCTTCCAGTTTCTCAATCTTTGCCTCGCAGTCGGCCACCTGCTTCTCCAGCTTGCGGATTTTCTTGTTCAGCTCCTTCTGCGCTTCATACGAAAGTTTGCTTTCACTCTCTGCAGGCTCTTCTTTCTTGGGCGAAGCGGTCTGCGGAGATTGAGACAACTGAAGTTCATTCAGATTCTCCATTTTCTTCTTTTGCAGGAAATCGTAGATTCCGCCGATATGTTCCTTCACCAGTCCGCCACCAAATTCGTACACCTTGGTCACCAGTCCGTCAAGGAACTCACGGTCGTGAGATACCACGATGACCGTACCGTCGAACTCTTTCACGGCTTCCTTCAGCACATCCTTCGAACGCATATCGAGGTGGTTGGTCGGCTCGTCCAGAATCAGGAAGTTCACCGGCTCCAGCAGCAACTTAATCATAGCCAGACGACTGCGTTCACCTCCTGAAAGCACCTTTACTTTCTTTTCGGAAGCCTCTCCTCCAAACATGAAGGCACCTAAGATGTCTCTAATCTTCAGACGGATATCTCCTTTTGCCACACGGTCGATAGTATCAAAGACAGTCACGTTTTCATCGAGCAGCTGTGCCTGATTCTGTGCAAAATAGCCAATCTGTACATTGTGTCCGATGGTCAGTTTTCCTTCATAGGGAATCTCGTCCATGATACACTTCACCAGTGTAGACTTACCTTCACCGTTCTTACCCACAAAGGCCACCTTTTCACCCCGATGGATGGTCAGGTTCACATCGTGAAAAACCACGTGGTCGCCATACGCCTTTTTCACATTCTCACAAATCACCGGATAGTTACCGGAGCGCATGGAAGGAGGGAACTTCAGACGAAGTGTAGAAGTATCTTCTTCGTCAATTTCAATAGGTACGATTTTCTCCAGCTGCTTGATGCGGCTCTGCACCTGTACTGCCTTCGTAGCCTTATAACGGAAACGTTCGATAAAATCTTCCGTGTCTTTTATTTCTTTCTGCTGATTCTCGTAAGCACGCAACTGCTGTTCGCGGCGTTCCTTACGCAGCACGACAAACTCATCGTAAGCTACCTTGTAATCGTATATCCGTCCGCAGGAAATTTCAATGGTACGGTTGGTCACGTTGTTAATGAATGCCCGGTCGTGACTTACCAGTACTACCGCGCCGGAACTCATCTTCAGGAAATTCTCCAGCCACTGGATACTCTCAATGTCCAGGTGGTTGGTCGGCTCGTCGAGCAACAGCACATCAGGACGACGCAACAGCAGTTTCGCTAACTCAATACGCATACGCCATCCCCCGCTGAATTCAGAAGTAGGACGGTCAAAGTCTGTACGGTTGAATCCCAATCCCGTAAGCGTACGTTCTATCTCTGCACGGTAATTGGTTCCTCCCATCATCAGGAAACGTTCGTTCTCATGGGTAAACCGCTCTATCAGCTCATGATAGCTTTCAGAATCATAATCCGTACGGTCGGCCAGTTCCTGGTTCATTTTCTCCAGTTTTTCCTGCATCTCAAAAATATGCTCAAAGGCCATCTCGGCCTCAGCCATTACCGTACGTGTATCGCTCAGTATCATGACCTGCGGCAAATAACCGATGGTAATGCCTCTTTGTACGGCTACCACTCCCTCTGTAGGCTGCTGCAATCCGGCCAGGATTTTCAGCATAGTCGATTTTCCGGCACCGTTCTTTCCTACCAGTGCAATACGGTCTTTTTTGTTGATAACAAACGATACATCTTCAAACAGCGGAGTAGTTCCGAACTCCACTTTCAGTCCTTCTATTGAAATCATGCGAATTTATTCTTCTACATTACAAAGTGACGGCAAAGTTACAACTTTCCGAGCACAGCAATGACAGACAAGCTGTTAATTTTTCAAAGCGTCGGACTCTCCCTCCGATTTACGCTGCAAATACAACTGGTAGGAATTGACTACATTATGCCACACACTGTAGAATCCTGCCGCAACGGCCGTCACAGGAGTGAAGAAAGTGTAGCCCATCCAGATGGCAAATACCGTATTTTTCTGCCCCAAGGCCTGTCCGGAGCTGATGGAATCAGCGTAACGACGTCCTATCTTTTTCCCGAAATAGAACTGCAGGGCACAGCAGACCAAAGAAACGCCTCCTAATCCTGCCTGGTACCAGAAAGACACGTCACTGTGTACGATACTCTTCACCGTTACTCCAATAGCCAATGTCAACGCCACAGCCCACAGATAAAAAGAAAGTTCATGATACTGTCCTAACTTGGCATGTACTTTCGGAAGCAAAGCCCGCAGTAAAATGGCTGCCAGGAACGGACAAAGCAATAAGGGGAACACCTTTCCCAAAATCAGCGCAAACGAACTGCCAAAATTCAGTTCCGGATGCGGGTGTACCAACGGAAGTACCAGCGGCACCAAAATGGCAGCCAGCAAATTGACTAAAATGGTATAGGTGGTCAGATGGGCTGCATCTCCTCCTAACTTGCGTGTAACCACCGCAGCTGCTGTAGCCGTAGGACAAATCAGGCAAATCATAGCTCCTTCCACCAATATACGGGCCGAGAAATCCGGAAAAATCACCAGGAGCAATCCCAAAAGCAAGAAACTTGCTCCCTGAATCAGCAGCAAACGCCAATGCCAGGCACACAACTTCAAATCGTGTACATTAATTTTACAGAATGTCAGAAAAAGCATCAGGAAAATCAATACCGGCTGTACAATATCGATGGCATGAGCCACAAAGGGCTTGGTAGGTGCAAGAAAAGGGATATTGACATACACAAAGTACAGAATGACTCCCATTGCCATGGCTATGGGCAACGTCCAATTTTTACAAAAACGTAGAATATTCATTGTTAATCCACTATAGTGAAACAAACCTGCCAGCGCAGAGTGAAAGAAAAAGGATTTGCAAATCCGGCCATCGACAGGCTACGGTTTGCAAATCCTTTGTATGGTCTTATGCCTCTCCCATTTTACAGAAAGAAGCATATCAGAGGTGTCAATTACTTACAGTTGCCAGTGCAACGAGGTTTGATTTGTTTGAAGAAATCATTACCCTTGTTGTCTACCAAGATGAATGCCGGGAAGTCTTCTACTTCAATCTTCCAGATAGCTTCCATACCCAGTTCCGGATATTCTACACATTCAATGCTCTTGATATTGTTCTGAGCCAAGATGGCAGCCGGACCACCGATAGAGCCCAAATAGAAACCACCGTGTTTCTTGCAGGCATCTGTTACAGCCTGGCTACGGTTACCTTTAGCCAACATAATCATAGAACCACCGTGACTCTGGAACAAGTCTACGTACGGGTCCATACGACCAGCAGTAGTCGGGCCCATAGAACCACAAGCCATACCCTGCGGAGTCTTAGCCGGACCAGCATAATAAATAGGATGATCCTTGATATACTGAGGCAGGTCTTCACCACGATCCAGACGTTCTTTCAGTTTGGCATGTGCGATGTCACGACCTACGATGATAGTACCGTTCAAAGACAGACGAGTAGCTACCGGATATTTATCCAGTTCAGCCAGGATTTCCGGCATCGGACGGTTCAAGTCAATCTTCACTGCATTGCCTTCACCAGCCTGACGCAATTCTTCCGGAATCAGTTCGCCCGGATTTGAATCCAGTTTTTCAATCCAGATACCGTCTTTATTGATTTTACAACGGATGTTACGGTCAGCAGAGCAAGATACGCCCAAACCTACCGGACAAGAAGCACCGTGACGCGGCAAACGGATGATACGTACGTCGTGTGCATAATATTTACCACCGAACTGAGCACCCAGACCGATGCGGTGTGCTTCTTCCAATACCTGTTTCTCCAGTTCTACATCGCGGAATGCGCGTCCGTATTCATTACCAGTAGTCGGCAGGTTATCGTAGAAACGAGTAGAAGCCAATTTCACAGTCAACAGGTTCTTTTCAGCTGATGTACCACCAATTACAAATGCAATATGATAAGGAGGACAAGCTGCAGTTCCCAAAGTCTTCATCTTTTCAACCAGGAACGGAACCAGTGTAGCCGGATTCAAGATGGCTTTTGTTTCCTGATACAAGTAAGTCTTGTTAGCAGAACCACCACCCTTTGTTACGCAAAGGAATTCATACTCCATACCCTGAGTAGCTTCGATGTCAATCTGAGCCGGCAAGTTGCAGCGAGTATTCACTTCTTCGTACATAGTAAGCGGAGCGTTCTGAGAGTAACGAAGATTTTCTTCTGTATAAGTCTTGTACACACCCAGAGAAAGCGCTTCTTCATCACAGTAGCCAGTCCAAACCTGCTGTCCTTTTTCACCGTGGATAATTGCTGTACCGGTATCCTGACAGAAAGGAAGTACGCCTTTGGCAGCTACTTCTGCATTACGCAGGAAAGTCAAAGCTACATACTTGTCGTTGTCGCTTGCCTCCGGGTCAGTCAGAATCTTTGCCACCTGTTCGTTGTGAGAGCGGCGCAACATGAAAGAAACATCGCGGAAAGCCGCATTGGCCATCGCAGTCAAACCTTCTTTTTCGATTTTCAGGATGGGTTTTCCTTCAAACTCGCTTACAGACACATAGTCTTTTGTAAGCAAATAGTATTCAGTTGTATCCTTGCCATGTTCAAACATTGGCTGATACTTGAATTCGGGTGTTGCCATAATACATTAAATTAATTGTGAGTTATTAGTGGACACAAAGTTACAAAGTATTATTGAAATTTTTCCTTAATTCCTACAAAAAGTTATCTGTAATTCTTCTTACTCTTCTATTGCACGAATCAGGTCCTTTTGCAGTACATCTACCCCGGGGAATCCCACATAACGTCCCTGCAATTTTCCGTCATGACTGATAATCAGATAAGCCGGAATTCCAGTTACTCCATAAGAGGTGCACAAGTACTTCCATTGTGAGTCAGTAAGCCGATAGTGTACTCCCGTCATCTTGGACAGATTTGATTTCCAGATATTTTCGGGGGAAGAAGGTCCCGTCAGATAAATATATACGATGTCTTTTGATGACAGATTTTTCTTCAACGGTACCATAGACTGCATACTTTTTTTACAAGGACCGCACCACGTAGCCCAGAAGTCTATCAAGATGGCACGCCCTTTATGAGGAGCAATAATCTTAGGAAGAATATCCGCTCCTTCTACCTGCGCATCCAGCGAAGCAATCACCGCTTCTTTCACCGACTCCATCCGTTCGGCATTCTGCTGAAGTGCTTCTGCCACAGCTTCCACATACATACGAATTTCCGGAAAATTCACCGTTTTCAGCACTTTCCGGTCATCAGAAGACAAAGAAGAGGAAGCAGTAATCCGGGTACAGATGGGCATCACCTGCTCATAGTCAGATTGTAACCTGGAAGCGACCTCCGGACTCTCCATCAAACCTTTTTCTACAGCACGATAGGCATTCAGTGCAGCAGAAGAAGGGGAACTGGCCAGCTCCCGGTTAATAGTCTCAGCTGCTCCGTCAAACCAGGCCTTCTGTTTTTTCTCGTAACGTTTACCCAGCAAACGGGAAGCAGACATGCTCAGGCGAGGAAGATTGATATACACCGTCACCTCTTCGTCGGGCACAAGAAACAGTTTCAAAACCGCTTCGTTCAACCGCAATGCCGTCAAAGTTGGTTGCAACAACTCTGCTTCCAGATGAAACGAGCCATCCTGACGGACTTTAATGCTTTGCTTCCACTCCTTAGGGAAAAGACCGTCTTCATATTCCAATTCCGTGAACAATGACATTCTAGGATCATATCCTAAAATATAACCGTTTACTACAGCCTTTCCTACTGCCAATCCCGGCTCTGGAATTTCATTGCTCCGTTCCGGCTTATCTGTAGTAAGGTAATTAGGCACATACACATAAGGTTCTTCCCGACTCAACTGAATGCCAAAGATGTTCCATCCCATCTCTGGCTCAATAAAATCTACTTCATGCACATCCGAAGGAACCGGCGAAAAAGAAAGAGTTACTTCCAAAGTCCCATTCTCTTCAATTACTTCCGGCTCAGTCACTCCATCAATGGAAATACGTTCTGCCTCACGAAGCTGTGCCATTCCTCCATCGGCCCATTTCAATGCCGCTTTTGAAGATATGACGACCGGGGTTCCCGGCTTACCATACATCACCGCATCGACCTGAGTCTGTTCACTGGTCTGGATAATCCGCTTGAATTCTATCTCCGCCGTATTCGACAAGACGAAACCCGGACATTCCATCACCTTTCTTCTATTGGCCTGCATCTGCAAAGCCATGAAGCAAACGCAAAGCAAACATATATATCTGCATATTCTTTCCATACGCAGTACCTCCCATTTTACAATAAATTCTTTACACGTTCTATCAGTTCGTTTCCAAGCTCCGTTTTTACCTTTATATGTTCCAGTACCGCTGTCACAAACGGATTGCTTTCGAACACACCACGCACTTCTTCAAAGTCACGCATCTTTTCCTCACTGCTTCCATCTGCCCCGAATCCGGTCATGGAAGTCAACGAAAATTCCTTCTTGGCATCTTCGTACACCATTTTATCCAGTCCCACTACAGCTTCCTGCCACTGGCGTACGATAGCTGCGATGTCTGCCGCTGTAATCATATCAGCCTGCAAGCCATAGAATTCAAGCATTTTTTCATACGCCCACGTCCATTCATACGTATAATAATTGGCGTGCATCTCTGCAAAACGGTCGTGTATCTCATCCACACTGTTCAAACGGTCGCACTCAATATCCTCCATCAGGCGTTCTATCTCACTCTTCGGGGCAATCAGTCCGGAAATATCCACCCATTCTCCTGTTCCAATCGGCGTATCCGGAAGCAGACGAGCACGAATTTCTTCATCTGAAGCAAAATGAATGGCTTCCAGACGCTTGATGACAGAGTTTCCCAGAAATTTATGGATAGCAGTCTCATAAAACTTGATTCCCTTATTCAGTGCCGAATTTTTGATTTTCGCACTTTGATAAGAGTAAATCTCGGAAGTTTCCCCCGACACACGAGCCAGTTCCTTCAAAATCTGTCGGCCAGTCATCATCTTCTGAATAGTGTACGGACTCAACAAGTTATAATTAATCTGGTCCAAACGGTTCGGGTCTTTCCGCTGGTCACGTTTAGGCCACTTCTGCGCATCACGAATTGTACCTACACTCCGCAAATTGACACCCGGCACCAGATAAGTTGTATTCTTTTCCTCTATCAAATAAGAAAAAGGCAGATTCGAAGTATCCGGATGAGTGACATGACGTCCCATCACCAGTGAGAAGGCACCAATACGGGCGGGCCACAGGATATAAGAATCAGAAGTGGTCTTAGCACCTCGCTCCAATGCCCCCTGATGAATCGGCCCTAACTTATACATGTGATTACTCTGGTTAGAGCCTGAACCTGCATTCATGAACGAGAACATGCCGGCAATAAGCAACGTAGACTTATGGTGCGTCACGGTAAAAGGTCCAGCAAAAATGGCACAAGCCTCTCCATTTTCCTCCTGACAGTTACTGAAGAACAATGAATCAGAAGCCGAATAGGTATGCCCCAAATGACAAGCCTGGCCCACGAAACAACGTGTAAGCATCGTGCCATCTTCTACGTGTGAGCCACTTGAGATGATAAAATCATCACAAATCACCCCGTAACCGATATGCACCGGTGCATGCTCATTACTATTGATGCTTCCATTCTTCAAACGGCCGGCACCCTCAATCTGACAATAATCTCCAATCCGTACATTCTTGATGTAACCGGCATTCACTATCATTACATGACTCCCGATAGTACCTGTATCTGACGCATGTGACTCTGCATAAGACTCAATAATCTTCCGCATTTTCTCAATCAGTACCGGGCGATGACGATAAAGAGCCATGATATAAGCCTGATGAGCAGAAAGACGGTCATGAATAATCACCTCACGCCCGCCAGTCTCATTCAAAACTGAGACTTCTACTCCATTCCCAAAACGGCTATGGCAATCCACCAGGATGATATCTACATTCTCGATAAAGGTATCATGCCCTATTTCATAGTTGGCAATGTAATTCTTTACATTCTCAATGTAGCAGTTGTCACCCACCGTTACATTGTGCAAGGTTGCATAATATACACCAGAATGTTTGGCCATTCCACCAGCCAAAGTAAACTCTTTTTCAAAAACGCCCAGTCGCACTTTTCCCGAAAAACGGGTGTGATGAATATAATCCGTATGAAAATCATCGGCCACTTCTACACCACTCCAATCGGAAGCTATACAGTGCTGCGCCTCCAGTCGTGCGATTTCTTCTTTTGTCAGTAAACGATAGTGTTGTGTCATATTTTCTTGTAGTTATTCTTCGTCGTATGTCTGATATAGAAAATCATTGTAAGGATACTTCTGCACATGCAGTTCCTTTACCTTTTTATATAATAAATCACGGAACTGATCAATGTTGGTCTTCTCACGTGCGGAAATAAAGATACAATTATCATTTAGTTTCGCCATCCAGGTATGCATCAGTTCCTCCAGCGTGATATTTTCTTTCGTCTTCGGAGTAAGGTCATCCTCGGCCTTTTCTACATACGTATAGGCATCTACCTTATTAAATACAATCATACTCGGCTTTCCACCTGCACCCAAATCGGCAATTGTTTTCTCTACCACCTGAATCTGTTCCTCAAAATCCGGATGTGAAATATCTACCACGTGTACCAGCAAATCCGCTTCACGTACCTCATCCAGCGTAGATTTAAACGAATCGACCAAGTCAGTCGGCAATTTCCGGATAAATCCTACCGTATCCGAAAGCAAGAAAGGCAAGTTTTCGATAATGACTTTACGCACGGTGGTATCGAGCGTAGCAAACAATTTGTTTTCCGCAAAGACCTCACTCTTGGCCAGCAGGTTCATCAACGTCGATTTACCCACGTTGGTATATCCCACCAATGCCACACGAATCATGCGTCCACGGTTCTTGCGCTGAGTAGACTTCTGCGTATCAATTTCTGCCAGACGCTGTTTCAGCAGAGCCATACGATTCAAGATGATACGACGGTCCATTTCCAACTGAGTTTCACCCGGACCACGCAAACCTACAGAGCCTTTACCACCTCCGGCACCGGAACCACCACCCTGACGTTCCAAGTGCGTCCATAAACGCTGCAAACGCGGAAGCATATACTTATACTGCGCCAGTTCCACCTGCGTCTTGGCATTGGCTGTCTGTGCACGCATCGCAAAAATATCAAGAATCAGTGAAGTACGGTCCAGAATCTTCACTTTCAGTTCATTCTCAATGTTACGGATTTGCTTGGCCGAAAGTTCATCATCGAAAATCACCATCCCGATTTCCGTCTCTTCACTCTCGTTCTGCAACTCCAGGTATTCTTTCACCTCCTGCAACTTACCTTTACCCACGTAAGTCACCGAGTTCGGCGTATCCAGTTTCTGTGTAAAACGTTTTACTACCTCTGCCCCAGCCGTCTCAGCGAGGAAAGCCAGCTCATCCAAATATTCATTGGTCTTACGTTCATTCTGAGTCTGAGTTATCAAACCTACCAGCACAGCTTTTTCTGTCTGTGCTTCTGATATTACAAATTCTTTCATTCAGTATAAATCTAAATTCTATAGAGCGCAAATATAAATAAAAAAAGCGCATCTCATTACAGATACGCTCTTTTTACTTCTTCCTTATTTATTCAAATCCGGATTCATCAATTCTTCGCTTTGTGGAATCGGCCAAACATATCCGCTACTTTGCGGAGTAATCTGTGTTTTCCGTTCAAAGTTAGCTCCGCGACGCAACACATCAATGCCTCGCATCGCCTCACCGATAAACTCCAGACGACGTTCGTTATAAACCGCCATCTTCAAATCTTCACCAGACAAATGATCAATATCCAACTGATTGCTTGTCTCCGGTAATGAACGGAATCTCACCTGTTTCAGACATTCTCTGGCAAGTTTCTCATTTTCAGTTCCACCCAGATTTACATAACACTCAGCCAAGTTCAACAACGTTTCCGCATAACGGAAAATCGGTGCCCAATCCAGTTTCTGTGCAGCATCCGTAAACTTCAGCAACTGATTTTTTTCGTTCTTCATCTGCACACGGGCATCATCAGCTGAATTGTAATTCGGCTTGCCCATGATACCGTTCTCCACGTCTACCCACAAAATCGTATTCTTAGCGTAATAATATTCTGCCAATCCTTGCTGGGTATTCGGGCGGTTTGTTTCCTTCATTGGCAAAGAGAATATGGTTTCATCCGTATAATAAGGAGCCTTGAACATATCTCCAAACTTCGGAGTCAGTTCGTAGCCTGTCACCAGCTTACCTGCTTTTACCGCCTCTGTCCAGTTATTCATGGACATATACGCGCGCATCTTCAACATATTGGCAGCCGCCTGTGTAGCACGAGTTACAGTCGGTTCATCTGCTTTTGCTTTTACCGGCAACGCACTGATATTTTCCAAATCCGAAAGAATCTGTTCGTAAACCTCCTTCACTGTAGCACGTTTCAACGCATTGTGTTCACCGTTCTTTTCCGGAGTCAAACGTAAAGGCACAGATTTCGCATCCGGATTAATTACGTAGGGCGTAGCATACAGATTATTCAAATAGTAATAAGCAAATGCACGCACAAACTTTGCCTCCGCTTTATACTGCTCATACTTTTCTCCAGCAGTAGCTTTAGCACCTTCCAACTCATCCAAGAAAATATTGACACGGTTAATGGCAGCGTATGCCATGCTCCAGGTCACCGTATTTTCTGCATCTGTTTTGCCCACATTAAACTTATAAGTATTGGCCAAAGTAATCAAGTTCGGGTCAGAATTTACAATATCTTCTCCACGGTTATCAAACACCAGATAGGTTTTTCCTCCCATGAAGGAATCCGACGCATCATTTTTTATCGAACCATACAAGCCTAATACAGCTGCTTCCAAACGATTTGCATCATTATAAATATCTCCCGGCTCAATGTACAAAGGTGGTTCCTGATCCAAGAAACTGCTACTGCAACTACTCAACGTGGTTCCAGCCATCAATATAGCATATACAATATATTTTTTCATTCGAATCTGCTTTTAAAAATTCAACAATTAAAACGCCAAGTTTACACCAAATGTGTATGTACGTGCCTGTGGCAAAGTATTTTTATCCGTACCCGGAGCCAGAGTAGCATTGGTCGTATTCGACATCACCTCCGGATCCATACCCGAATAGCCCGTAATTACGAACAAGTTCTGCACCTGTGCATATACGCGCAACTTGCTGATACCGATGGCACTCGCCCAATTCTTCGTATTGAAGGTATAACCCAATGAGATATTCTTCAAACGCAAATAGTCACCTTTTTCCACCCACTCGCTGATAGGCATGGCCGAACCATTAGAATAGTTATCGCCATACACTGGTTTCGGGAAAATGGCATTCTTTCTTTCCGGAGTCCAGTAATTCTGAAGTACCTCCTTCGAGTTATTCCAGTAACGCATGTCACTTACCGTCGCCTTCGTACCATTATAAATATAGTTTCCACCTGAGAACTGGAAGAACAAAGACAAGTCAAAATTCTTGTAAGAGAAGTTATTACTCCATCCACCATACCATGTCGGCAGTGTATTTCCGCAAATCACCGGTTTCAAGCTGCCCTCATAAGGCGTACCATCTTCAAGCATCCATTTTGCTTTCGAGGCATGATTATACAGCACACGTTCTCCATTCTCTCCATAGAACACACGGAACCCGGTTTCCGGATCTACACCACCTGTCGGTGTCAGATACAACTGACCGATAGACTTGCCAGGTACTGTGATATTTGTAATTTCCAATCCAGTGGCATCACCTTTGATAATATTATCCAAACCATTAGCCAGAGATACAACCTTATTACGAGTAGTCGTAATATTAAAACTTGTATTCCATTTGAATGCACCGTCACGTAAAATATCCGCAGAAATCGTCAACTCAATACCTGAGTTTGTCATCTTTCCAGCATTGGTTGTCAGGATATTTCCTGGAAGACCTTTCGAAGGAGCCTGTGGCACATCCAGAATCAAGTCTGAAGATTTCGTATAGAAATAATCAAAATCAATATCGATACGATCAAGTACACGTGCACTGAAACCTACGTCATACTTTTCTGAAGATTCCCATTTCAAATTCGGGTCGGCAATCTTACTTAAACGATAACTTCCCTGAGAACCGTAATAGTAAGGAGAATAATACGAACGTGAGGCATAGTCATCGATATTCGTATTACCTACCACACCATAGCTACCCTTGATCTTAAAGTCTTCAATCACATGCTTGAGCGGTTCAAAGAAAGCTTCTTCCGACACACGCCATGCCGCTGAAACACCTCCAAAGTTACCCCAGCGATTATCCTTGCTCAATGCAGAAAGGCCATCACGACGGAAATTAATAGAGAACATGTATTTCGATGCAAAGTCATAGTTGATACGTCCAAAATACGAAACCATAGAGCTCTTGGAAATACTACCCGAAGCTGTGGCATTGGCAAAAGTTCCCTGGAAGTTCGTAAACTTATCATCCTGCAATTCTGTACGAGAAGCATCCCATTCATTGTAGCTGCTTTCAGTAGCTTCCATACCCACCAGGAAATTGAAATGATGACGATTAGCCGTAAAATCATACGTTGCCGTATTCGTCCAGGTCCAGATACTGCTATGCACTGCCGCATTGAACGCATACCCGCCTTTATTTACTCCATCTCCATGATTAGGTGACCAGAAACGAGAGTTTTCGATACGTGCATCGTCAATATTATACTGGGTTTTCAATGTAAGACCTTTCACAGGAGTAACTTCTGCAAAGAAACTGCTCAAAATACGGTTTACATCCACGTTGGTCTTATTACCCAATTCCACCAATGCCACCGGATTCGAAAATGTATTCATTACCGCATTAGGTCCATAACCCAACACACCTAACGAATGTTCATAATAACCTTTGCCATTTTCATCATAGATAGGTATATTCGGAGAGTTAGCCAGCGCCATACGCGGGAAACCACCTACTGCAAAGTTTGAACCGTTACGTGCCGCATCCACCTGCGATGTAGAACTTACGTTCACGCTCGAGTTCATACCAATCTTCAGCCAGTCTGTTACGTTAGCCACAATGTTAGCCTTACCGCCCAGACGTTTATAGTTATCGCCCACTACAATACCTTTCTGCGTATTGTAATTAGCCGACATATAATATTTCACTTTTTCCGTTCCACCACTTACGGCTACAGTCTGGTCTTGTGTAAACCCATTCTGAAAAATAGCATCTGCCCAGTTAGAGTCTACTCCCGGCATCAAGTTAAATGCCTTATCACCATAAGCAGGATTAGCGATGAATGTCTTATCCATAGCAGCCAGTTCAGCTGCTACATCTGTTCCGTATGCATTACGAACCGCCATATTCTTGAAGTCTACATACTCCTGTGCATTCATCATATCAATGAACTTCGTCCGGTTGGAGAAACCGACAGAAGCATCATACGTTACTTTTGCTTTTCCGCTGCTTCCCTGCTTGGTAGTAATCAGCACGACCCCGTTTGCCGCACGTGAACCATACAAAGCTGCTGCCGCCGCATCCTTCAACACGTCAATAGAAAGAATATCAGCCGGATTAATGTCAGCCAACGCATTGGCATTACCCAATCCTCCGCCCAAATCACCCGACTGAATCGGCATTCCATCCACTACGTACAAAGGAGAAGTACCCGAAGTAATCGAGTTTACACCACGAATATGTACCACAGGAGCCTGACCTACTCCTCCTGAAGGAGTCGTTACATTCAAACCAGAGGCACGTCCCTGCATCATCTGGTCCAAGCTTGTATTAGGCACGTCCTTTAACACATCGTTGCGGATTGAAGCTACTGAAGCTGTCACCGTACGTGCGCTCTGCGTACCATACGCCACAACCACCACTTCTTCCAAAGCCTGTGCATCCGATTTCAACACTACATTCACCACCGGTTTTACAGCCACTTCCTGGCTCTGCAAACCGATAAAAGAAACCACTAAAGTTTTTGCCGAAGCCGGCACACCAGAAATTGTAAAGTTTCCATCAATGTCGGTCACTGTCCCTACAGTAGTACCTTTTACCAACACCGATGCGCCCACTACCGGCAATCCGTCTTCTTCCGACATCACATTACCGGTCACTTGAGAAACTTGGGCGTTTGACAGACCAATCCCTATCAGAAGAATGGCCATGAACAACGTCATTCTTTGTTTCATAAAATCTCTCTTTTAATTTAGTTAAGTTAGTCTAATACATTTATCACAAACGGGGCCGAATGTAAGAAAATAAAGAGAAATTATAAAACAGCGGGCAATTTTACACTAAAATTTATTTATAAGGAGTAAAACGATATCAAAATAGATAAACAGATGGTTTTTAAGAACTTGCTTTCACTTCTTCAACCGCATAAAAAGTGAATACAAATAGAATAAAATTGCAATTATTTTGTATTATTAAGAAGTTCATTCTAACAAAAAGACCAGTTTTTAAGTGAATAAGACGAAAAAAGAGGTACATCCACACAGGACATACCTCTTTTATTATTTCAGCTATAATAACGATTATTCAGCAGAAGCTTTTACGAATTTCACTTCAAATTTAGCTTTATATTGAGTATTACCTTCTACTGGTACAGTATCATCTTCTGTTGAAAGCAGATATTTTTTATCAGCTTTCTCATCAAATGCATAAAGTTCATATGTTACCTGATAAGTCACGTTGTCCGTTTTAGCCTCAGCAGTTGCTGCTTCCACGTTAATACCTACCAAGTCCATACAGATAGGATACTCCTTCTCTTCAGCAAATTTCTGAGTCATTCCTGTAGCCAATTTTGTTGTATTGACTTTCAGAGAAATTTCATTATTAGCCAGGTAATCAGTTGTTAAGAATTGAGGATTTTTATGATCCTTATCTACCACAAACTGAATGTGGTCTTCTCCAGCTGCCTTCGACTTACCAATAGTAGCAAAGAAACTAGAGATACGCACCAAAGAATTCTTAGTATAATCAGGTGATGGTTTTTCTTCGTCTACTTCAAAATCTTTTGCAATTTCTACTGCAGCCAAAGCTCCTTCTTTATCAAATGTACCTGCATACTCATCTTTCACCATAGTAGATGCCAATGAGTCACTCTTCCAGGCATAATCAATCACCATAGAATAGGTTGCATCTGTATAACCTGCACCATACAAATGATCTTTCACTCCGTCTGCAACCTGCAACTTCAAAGAATATGTCTTCTGAAGCTCTACTACACTTTGATTGAAAGTAACAGTTATCGGACTACTAACCTGTTTCTCAGCATCAAACACAAACTGATTATCTGACAAAGAGAAAAAGTTATCTGGATCTGTTGCCTTAACCGGTACATTTACAGCTTCAGAAAAAGAAGCTCTATTCAACACAATCTTAAAAGATGTTTGCCCCGGTGACAACTGTTCAGAAACTGCACTGCTTTCAAAATAAGCACCAATTGCATCCGCATCTGCTTCCGGGCTTGCCACTTCCGTATCTTCATAATCGCTGCATCCTACCATCATTACGGCCGGAGTCATCAATAATCCGAAAAAGAATTTATTTAATTTCATAATACTCTTAGTTTTTAACTTTAATCTAACTTATTATTCATCTGCAACTGGTTTCGGTAAAGTCCATGCCGGACTATCTTCTGCAGTTAATGCCTTATTAGCCTGAAGTTCAGCTTCCGGTATACGCCACAACAAGATATCGTCTGTTTTTGCAATATTAAATACACATTCTGCATTCGGGAAACCAGCTCCACGACGGTCTACTCCCTTGTTAAGACGCATTACATCGAACCAAATTACTCCTTCACCCCAAAGTTCAATACGACGCTGGAAATAAACAGCTTCCTGAGGATTAGAAGCATAGTCAGTTAAATAAGCTTGTGATCCGCTTGACAAACGGTTGTTAAGCAATTCCTTGAAATATTTTTCACCTTCAGCCCGATTTCCAGCTTCAGCGTATGCTTCTGCAGCAATCAGATACATTTCTTCAATACGCATCAATACAATATCATTGGCATTGATAGTAGTACCTACCACATCATTATAGGGACCGAATTTTACCTGAGTATAAGGCTTGTAACCCTGTTTTGCCACAAAAGCAGCTTGTTCGTCACTTAAGAAACCATCAGATTCTGCAGCGGCATCCAACCACCATTGTTTACGGATGTCAGCATCATCAATCTCCTTATATAATTTCAAACTAATCTGACGACCACCTGAATAGTTTGCATATCCATAGCTCAGTGATCCCATGTGAGAAGGCCAGTTACAGATACCTGTATCTACCACGTCATCTGTTTCGCTGACAATGATACCCCACATCCAGTTCACCTCATCTACACTCCAAAATGTCGGTTTACCTACCGCAGTACGAGAAGCGATAGCAATACCTTCACTTGTTGCCGCCTTGATAGCATTTGCCGCATCATCAGCTGCTTTAGCGTATTCATGCATTGACAGATACATACGTGCACGAAGTCCGTATGCTACTGACAGACTGATATAACGCTTGTCAGCACGTTTTACCTTTCCTTTTTCTGCATTAGTCAGCAAATCAATAGCATTGTTCAAGTCTGATTCAATCTGTGTATACACGTCTTTTACAGACGAACGTTTACAACCATTCACAGAAGCATCTGCCGAATTCTTTTCTGTAATCAGCGGTACACAAGGTTTGTCCTCATTACCTTTATAGTTAAACTGATACAGTTGTGCCATTACCCAATAAGAGAATGCGCGTGCAGCCAGTCCTTGTCCCAGATAGAATTGTTCATTGGCGTCTTCTGTTTTTTCATCAATGCTTCCTACTACATTGTTGGCAGCAAAAACGATAGAATACAAGTCATTCCATACCATCTGTCCTTCCAAGGAAGTATTTTCACGGTCTTCAAATCTCAAGTCATATCCAGTCCAGTTATAACCGTTGTTATCACTTATTACGTCTTCTGTATTAGAATCCAGACACAACATGACAGTAGGATAACCAATATCATTATGACGTTCAGCTCCCAATGCACTTGAGTTAGGGAAAGCCTGGTTGAAAGTAGAGAAAATCGCATTTACCTTTGCCACTCCACGTTCAGGATTCAGTGTAGAAACGGTCTCCTTCTGAGAGTCTGTCACGATTCCTCCATCGGGCAATGTATCCATATCCTGGCAACCAGTCACAGCCAGTGAAGATACAAGCAATGAAGCAAAAATATATTTTGTTTTCATATCTGTTTCTTATTTATATTTTAATTAAAATGTAAGGCTGATACCTCCAGAAATTGTACGGATGGCAGTATAAAGTGATGTAGTAGCACTTGTATAGCTCTGACGTGGGTCAAGACCTTTACGTGCAGAAAGCAATCCTACATTATCGGCAGTGAAATATACACGCAGTTTTTCCAGCATCATCTTGCGAACCAAGTTAGACGGAAGTGTATAACCAATAGTGATATTATTTACACTCAGATAGTTAGAACTTGCAAGCCAGCGAGTTGAAGTAGAGTTTGTATACTTATCCTGTGCATTCAGACGAGGTACATCCGTATATTTATTTTCCGGAGTCCATGCATTGTAAATATCCTTGTGCCAGTTCTGTCCGTCACCTTTTCCAGCCATCATGAAACGATAACCTGAGTCATAAATCTGACCACCCAACTGATAAGACAACTGAATAGAAGCATCAAAACCGTAAAGCTGTACAGAAGTTCCCAAACCACCGTATACCTTCGGCATCAAGTTGTCTGTGGCCACCTTGTTTGTAGTCTGAGCTAATGCATAATTGTCTGTTTTATACAACTCACCCTTGTCATCTTTTGCCCAATACTGAGCCAAACCTGTTTCTGGATCTACGCCAGCATAATCTACCAAATACATACGGTACATTGATTCACCTTCTTCGTAAATGTAGTTTCCATCAATCAACTGACCATCCAAGTCCGGATGCAACTTGTTGATTTTATTTTTGATGAAAGTGGCATTCAAATTCACATCCCAAGTAAAGTTCTTCTGGTTGAAAATCAAATAAGTCAAATCCAATTCAAAACCAGAGTTGGTCATAGAACCTACGTTCATCGGAATAGAAGTATAACCCACACTTCCGGCAACCGGTTTGTTGTAAAGCATATCACTTGACTTACGACCGAAGTATTCAGCCGATCCGTTCAAACGGTTATTGAACAAGGCAAAATCAATACCTACGTTATAAGAAGTTGAAGTTTCCCAAGTCAAATCGCGATTACCCTTTGCAATCATCGTACCGTCAGAGAACACACCGTCTGCACCAGTCATGTTATACTGGTCCATCCATGGATAATAGTTTTTAGCTGTCTCCATCACTCCTACAGTATATCCACCTGGGAACAAGATATCATCGTTACCCTGCTGACCGAAAGAAGCCTTCAGTTTCAACATGTTAATCCAAGTGATATCCTTCATGAAATCTTCACGTGTAATCATCCAAGCCACACTTGCAGCCCAGAAGTCACCCCAACGATTTTCAGGAGCAAAACGAGAAGAAGCATCACGACGGTAAGAAACGTTACCAAAGTATTTATCGTCATAAGAGTAGTTGACACGACCAAAGAAACCTTCAGTAGCATAAGTCAATTTCATACCGCTGGCAGTCTTCTTATCAATTGTATTGCTAATATAGAAGCTTTCAGGGTCATACAGATTCTGACCAGAACCTGTCAATTCTGTATATTGGTATGAATAACCATCATAACCGGCAGTAATATCAAAATGATGTACATCTTTCACAGCAAACTGATAGTTAGCTACATACTGCTGGTCGAAACCGAAAGTACGCATTGCAGCCTGATAAGCATTACCTCCATAAGAAGCACTCTGACCCATATATGCGTTACCCAAATCATTGTAACGTGTATTGTCGATATTCATACCAAAGCGTGCGCTGATGGTAAGACCTTTAATCGGAGTCAATTCAGCAAACCAGTTTGCATTCAGCACGTCAGCCAAAAATTCAGTCTTATTATAAATAAGGTCACCTGCCGGGTTGGCAATAGACATAAATGCACGTGATGAAGGACTGCTTACACCATCACCGTAATCATACACCTTACGACCGTTCAGTGTCATAATCTGTTTGTCAGCTCCACGTACATACATCGGATAAACCGGAGCAATGTTATTGGCAATATAGAAAGCATTACCGGAAGATGATGCATTATCCTGATCGCCCGGATAGTTACTCTTTGAGTTTACATAGTTCATGTTGGCACCCACTTTCAACCAGTCTGTTACCTTGTAGTCACCCTTCAAACGACCGCTGAAACGAGTCAAACCAGAACCTTCAATTACACCCTGATCATCCAAATAGCCGAAAGCCATGTAGAAAGTAGACTTATCGTTACCGCCAGACACATTCAAGTTATATTCCTGACGAAGAGATGTTCTAAATGTTTCATCAGCCCAGTTATCCGGAGTATAATAATATCCATATTCATCTGTATAGCCCAATGTAGCATTCGGGTTCAGCAAACCGTTGCTACCAATCAGCAACTGACCTTCAGGTACTGTATAAATCTGATAACCTACACCACCATTTCCAGCAGAAAGCAAAGTATTGTTTGCAGCTACATTGGCAGCCTGCGGAGTCATGCCATTGGTCTGTACATAACCATTATAGATAGCTTCGTAAGCTTTTTCCAGATAATTCTTTGAACTTGTCAGCACATCGTAGTTCTTTACTCCACGAGAGTTGGCACCCCATTTTGCATCGAAGTTTACACGTGCCTTACCAGAAGTACCTTTTTTAGTAGTAATCATGATGATACCGTTTGCACCACGCGCACCATACAACGCTGTAGAAGCCGCATCTTTCAACACTGTCATTGATTCAATATCTGCAGAGTTGATAGATGACAAATCTCCATCATAAGGCACACCGTCTACTACATACAACGGGTCTGTTCCGGCATTGATTGATCCGACACCACGGATACGCACTTTTGCATCTTCACCCGGCTGACCGTTATTACTCAAAATCTGCACACCTGCTACAGCTCCAGCCAATGCATTTGATACGTTTGACACCTGACGTTTCTCAATCTTATCAGCTTTCATCACTGCTGCAGAACCTGTAAATGACCCTTTGGTAGAAGTACCATACGCAGTTACCACAACTTCATCAAGTACCTCAGCATCAGACTTCAACACCACTTTTACGATAGGCTTAATCTTCACTTCCTGCGACTGCATTCCGATGAAAGAAATGACCAAAGTTCCGGCGGAACTATATTAGCTTTAATTCGTTGATTATCAAATGGTAAATTTATTTCCAATTTATTAATGAGCCATTTTAAATCAGTTATAACTGCAAAATTTATATAGTTTTTCTACCTTATTATTACTAATAGGATTAGAAAATGTATTTATATAGATGATGTAATGCATAATATTATATTATGTTTCTCATGCGGAAAACGTACGGCTCTGCACCGTAAAATATAAACTATAACAGAGCGTCTTCTTAAATTAATAATTACATTCTTAGATTAATGATTAGAACTTACATTTTTTCAAGTCTTTTACAATCGTTCCTGAAAAAATATCGCTATATCTCTGAGTAGTTTTTACACTTTGATGCCCCAATAGCTTTTGGACTGTAGTTATTTGAGCCCCGTTGTAAATTAAAAGAGTAGCATTAGTATGCCGGGCTGTATGAAATGAAAAGTGTTTTTCTATCTTGGCTAACACACCGATTTTTTTTAAATCTTTATTTACGGAAGAATTCGATTTTATATGAAAAAAATCACTTAAATTCTGATGATATTCTTGCAATAATCGGAGGGCTTTCCCCTGAAAGAGAAGATATAATGGTATGCTGACTTTTGTATCTGTCTTGACAGTTTTAAATATAAGCCATTTCTCTCCTTTTATCGTAACAATATTACTTTCATTAAGAAGTACAAAGTCTGAATATCGAATCCCCGTATAACAACAAAATAAAAACGCTTTTAAGCTATGCATTAATGATTTTGGACACGATGAAAGCTCCAGTTTTTCCAGTTTCCTTATTTCTTCAGGCAATAAAAAACTATGTTTACTTTGAGTCGTTTTTATTTGGTATTTTCTAAACGGATAATCGTCTGGCTGAATATATCCTCTTTTGATAGCTTCATTAACAAAAGTGCGTAATTGTCTCATGTGCTTGGCGATTGTATTTGTTTCATACATTCTTTGCCGCATGAAATCTTCAAATTCAAGAAGAAATGTATAGGTTATATCTTCAAATTCAATAGAGGAACGAAAGCGATTGAGTAAATCCAAAGTAGTTAAAAGATTCTTTTTGGTAGCATCTTTACGCAATGAGTGTTCTACCCAATTTCTACCAAAGAGTAAGAATGTCATTTCTTCAGTATCATTTTGGTGGTTGAAAGTTTTAAAAGCAGACAAGTTGATATAGATACCGCGTTTCCATGATTTCAATTCCTCCCATTGCAATTGCAAAATAAATTCTTCTAACATTCGGTTTAATTCTTCCGAATGCGGATGTTGGATAATTCTACTATGATGGTTATCCCATTGCTTTGGATTGACATATATTCCTGTCGAAATGTAAACCTTTTTACGATTTCTGTAAGCTTCCACTTGAATAAGAGCTTTACCTGACTTGTTTAACTTCTTTTTACGATTATAGACCAATCTGAAATAAATCTTGTTCATACTATGTTGTTTTTAAGAAAATATGCAGATAATATGCAATAAGAAGAAGTTTATTACTTATATAGTATCTATTTTAACCAAATTAAAAGTAACAAGTGTCTGCAAAAAAGGATTCATATTTTGATTCTATGATAGAGTTCATATACAAGAAATGCATATCATTTACTTTATAAAAACATACTTTTGCATGAAAGTGGCGGCTATAAGTGTTAAAAAGCAACCTTTTGGGGGATTTTTATTGAAAATGGTATAAATATTTAAAAAGATATTACTACTTTTGCGTCTTGTTAGAGTGAATGAATTTTTATTAATGTAAAGTTAAACTTTAAGAGAGATTTTTATGAAAAGAAAATTGATGCTGTTAATGACCTGCCTGATGATAGGTATTGGTCTGGTAAACGCTCAAATCTCAAAGGTAACTGGTAATGTTACTTCTGAAGAGGATGGTTTACCTGTAGTGGGCGCATCAGTATTGGTAAAAGGTACTACAGTAGGTACTGTTACCGACATTGATGGTAATTTTACGTTGACTAACGTGCCAAGTTCCGCCGGAACTTTGGTCATTTCTTTCATCGGAATGCAGTCGCAGGAAGTGAAGATTAAGCCTGTCGTAAAAGTGGTGTTGAAGTCTGATGCTGAGCAACTTGAAGAAGTTGTTGTGACAGCAATGGGTATCAAACGTGACCGTAAAGCATTAGGATATGCTGCGCAAGATTTAAAGTCTGAACAACTCAGCAAAAGTGGTACCACATCACTTGCAAATGCAATACAAGGTAAACTGACAGGTGTTGAAGTACGCCAGTCATCTGGTGCTCCGGGTGCCTCTTCTCAAATCATCATTCGTGGAGCCCGTTCATTTGACGGAAACAACCAACCTTTGTATGTAATTGATGGTATGCCAATCAACACATCTGCAGACTTTGATACCGGTAGTTCTGTAACTGGTGCGAACTATGCAGACCGTAGTATTGATATTAACCCAGAAGATATTGAGACCATCAACGTGCTCAAAGGACAGGCAGCTTCTGCATTGTATGGTATTCGTGCATCTAATGGTGTTATTGTAATTACAACAAAACGTGGTTCTAAAAACAACTTGAATAAGCCAAGTGTTACTATTTCTACTAACATGAGTGCTCAGCGTGTTTCTAGAAAATTTGAACGTCAAACAGTATATGCACAAGGCGATAAAATCAGCGCATACAATCCTTCATCTTCCAGCACATGGGGACCTAAAATCACAGATTTGGTGAACGACCCTGTTTATGGTGGAAATACAGACAACCAATATACTGCAGAATTTGGTAAACATGAAGGTCAATATTATAACACTCAACGTGCAAAAGCTGGTCTTGATGGTTGGACAACTCCGCAAATTTATGACAACGTAGGTGATTTCTTAGGTACTGGATTTACAGAAAACACGAATGTAAATATATCGCAAAGTCTTAACGGGGTAAACTATTCATTTGGATTAAACAACTCTTATCAAAATGGTATCATCCCATCCACAGGTATGAACCGTTGGGGAGCTAGAGGTTTGGTTGACTGGAAAATCAATGAAGAATGGAATACTGGATTTTCTGCAAACTATTCATCAACCAAAATTACATCTGCTCCTGGCGCTAATGATGGTATAATGAACGTCGTATATTCTGCTCCTGCTGAATATGATCTGAAAGGAATCCCGACACACGCACCTGGAGATATCACGAACCAAGTACTTTTCCGTTCTACTTCATTTGTGAACCCATATTGGTGGGCTGATCATAATGAATACTTGCAGCACACAAACCGTGTTTTTGGCAATGCATATCTTGAATATCAGCCAAAATTAAATTGGGGAGATGGATTTACTTTGAAGTTCCGTGAACAAGCAGGTTTGGATATTTGGACTTCTAATTATGCCGATGTAAAAGAAATGGGTACAACAAGTGCCCTACTCGGTGGCGAAATTGAAAATTATGGTTCACAACACAATGTTTTCAACAACTTGTTTACCATTAATTTCGACGGTCGATTTGGTAATGAAGACGAATGGGGATTGAACATCATCTTAGGTAATGAATTTAATGACGAAAACATTCGTACTTGGGACTATTATGCAAGCAATTTTAATTTCCCGGGATTCCCGACCATTGGAAATGCTACTAACCTGGCCAGTGCTAATGAATATACAAGAAGAGAACGTACTGTAGGTTTCTTTGGAAGTGTGTCTGCATCCTGGAAAGACCAGTTGTATTTAACTGTTACAGGACGTAATGACTACGGATCTACCATGCCTAGAGGAAGCCGTAGTTTCTTCTATCCTTCAGTTTCTTTGGGATGGGAATTCACTAAATTACCATTCTTGGAAGGCAACAGTGTAATCAACTATGGTAAATTAAGAGGCTCATTTGCACAGGTAGGTCAAGCTGGTACTTATTACAACAACTTCTACTATACACCTTCTTACGGAGGAGGTTTCTTGGCCTACACTCCGGTATCTTATCCGCTTCCAAGTGGTGTTTCATCATACGTACCATATTATGTAGTATATGATGAGAATCTTAAGCCGCAAAATACAGTAAACTATGAAGCCGGTATTGATTTGCATTTATTCAACAGCAGAATCAAAATGGAATATACCTATAGTTTACAGAATGTTAAAGATCAGATATTCTCTGTACCGACAGATGGTGCTATAGGTTATCAATATATGATGACAAATGCCGGAAAGATGCGTACCCATGCACATGAATTCTCTATCAATGCAGCTATTCTGCAAAGTAAAGATTATGATTTGAATTTGGGTATCAACTTTACCAGAATCCTCAACAAGGTTATTGAACTTGCACCGGGTGTAGAATCTATTATGTTGGGTGGATTTGTTGAGCCGCAGGTTAGAGCACAGGCTGGATGTACTTATCCTAATATCTATGGTGCTGCATTCAAGCGTGATAGCGAAGGAAACATGTTATTGCTTAATGGCTTACCACAAGCAACAGGAGATAGCCAGAACTTAGGTAACTGTTCACCGGATTTCACAACTGGTATCACTTTTGGTGGACGCTACAAACGTCTTTCTTTAGCTACTACATGGAGCTGGCAGCAAGGTGGAAAAATGTATCATGGTACAAACATGACATTAAACTATTTCGGTGCAACAAAAGAATCTCTTCCATACCATGAAGGAACAATGGTAGCAGAAGGTATTGATGAAGCTACAGGAGAAAAGAACACGGTTGAAGTTAGCAAGCAAGCTTATTATCAGGAATATTACAACATTTCTGAATCTGGTATTTATGATACTAGCTTCGTAAAATTGCGCGATGTAACACTGACATACCAATTACCAAAGATGGGAATTTTCGACATTTCTGTATATGGATTTGCTCGTAATATCTTAATCTGGGCTAATCTGCCGAATTTTGACCCGGAATCATCACAGGGTAACAATAACATGAGTGGATATTTTGAACGCTTCTCTGTTCCTAATACTTCAAGCTTTGGTGGTGGACTTACTATTAAATTCTAAAATAAATACGATTCAAATATGAAGAAATATATATTATCCGTTTTATCTATTGCATTTCTCGGACTCACATCTTGTACCGAGGATATAATGGATGACATCAATAAGGATAACCAACATCCTTCTCCTGAAAATGTATCAGCCGCACTTCAGCTGACAGATGCAATTATGGCTACAGGTTTCAGTACAGTATCAGGAGACTATGCTTTTTATCTTTCCTCTCTTACCGAACAAGAAATTGGAGTTGGAAATAACCAGTTAATGAGAGCAGAGTTACGTAACTCTGCGGAATGGGCAGCATCTACGACTTTCAATAACGTATGGAATGCAACCTATGGAAATCTTATGAACATCCGCCAAATGATTGAAAAAATCACGACGGGAACCCAAGGTAACGCCGAAAAATATGACTTATTGGGTATGGCACAAACTTTGGAAGCTTTGAATTTTGGAATATTGACAGATATGCATGGAGATATTCCATATAGCGAAGCATTACAGGGCCAAGAAAACCTTCAACCCAAACTGGATGCACAGAAAGATGTTTATACAGGTATATTAAATACCCTTGAAGATGCTATAAAGAATCTTGAAAAAGGTAAAGATTTAGAGTCTGCCGGAAATCAGGATATTGCTTTTGGAAATGATAATGAACAGTGGATGGCTACAGCTTACGCTTTGAAAGCTCGCTATTTATTGCATCAATTAGCTGTTACAGAAGATAAAACAGCATTATTGACAGAAGTGAAGAAAGCCGCAGAAAAAGCAGTAGAATTGAACTTTAAAGGTTTTTTGATTAAAGAATTCAATGGAGTTACTTGTGACAATCCTTGGAGTGCATATATATGGAGTAGAGAATATACAGCTTCTTCCAAGACTGTAACAAATCTGATGGGAACAGATGATCCTCGTTTACCTTATTACATTTATAAAACAGATAAGTCAGAAGGAGGGTCATATCAACCTGGAGATGAAGAAATCGCGCAGGTTGCCGATGGAAGTCTTGCCTATCCCGCATGGTACGACTTAGGCTCACAGCCTATTCACATGTTCAGCGTTTCTGAATTATATTTTATTCTTTCAGAAGTTAAATTACGTCTTAATGAAGACGCCACTACCGAATTCCAAAAGGCTGTTGCAGCTTCTGTAAGTGAAATTATGGGTTGGTTTGATGATGATACAGATGCCAGCGCTTACGCCAGCTCATTAGGAACACCAACACTTCAAAAGGTATTCGAACAGAAATATATCGCTCAAAGCGTAGATGAGCAAGTGGAAACTTATAATGATTTACGCCGTGTAAAAGCAATGGGTGAAAATTATATTGTCTTGACAAATCCGTATAACACTCAAGGAGGAGTCAACCGATTCCCAGAACGTTTACCATACGGAAATAGTAGCGTATTAAGTAATCCTAATATCAGCAGTGTTTATGGAGATGGATATTATATCTACTCTGAAAAGACATGGATAAACGGCGGTAAATAAACCTTCCCTTCCATCTTTTTAAGAAGAAATAGAACTACCCAAGTTTGCGTATTCTGCACATTCTTGGGTAGTTTTTTATTTTCCCGTCGACAAACTTTTATTCATAACCATACCATAACTTACTCACAATTCTAATGCATCATATAACACGCAAAAAACCGGAATCACATTTCTGTAATCCCGGTCTTCATTATACTAAGTATTATAATCTGTTTCTAATCAGAACAATTTAGCAGGATATTCACCAGCATCTACCAAAGCCTGAATCTTGTCAACTACACTCTGACGGTCAGCAGCGTATGTCACACCAAACCACTTAGAAGTAGTATCCAGTACTTTTACAGTAGCAGTTCCTTCATTAATCAGCTTGTTCACCATCAACGGAATGAAATATTCACATTTCAAGTTGCTGATATTTTCTTTCAGGAATTCAGCGAAATATTCTTCTGAATATTGGAAATAATCAGGAGTGAATCCCCACATATTCATTGAAACAGGAGTATTATCTTCAATACCAACCCATTCGCCATTTTCATCCTTATAAGAAACTACACCGTCTACACGCATAATTTCAGTACGTTCAACGACTGTTGTCAGATGAGCATTTTCATCAGTTGCACATACACCACGAGCTACCGTTCCACTTTCTGACAAAGTGTTTCCTACACGAAAACCTACCATGCTGTAGTCGTTCTTTGCACCTTCCGGCAATTCTGACAAGTATTTACCCAATACGGCAAAACTGTCACGTCCATAGAAGTCGTCAGCATTGATTACGGCAAATGGTTCTTTAATTACATTCTTACCCATCAACACTGCATGGTTTGTTCCCCAAGGTTTAACACGGCCTTCCGGACAAGTAAAGCCAGCAGGCAGGTCGTTCAAATCCTGGAACACAACTTCTACAGGAATATGATTTTCATATTTGCTTACAATCTTTTCACGGAAATCTTTTTCAAAATCACGACGGATTACGAAAACCAATTTCCCGAAACCACCACGGATAGCATCAAAAATTGAATAATCCATGATTGTTTCACCGTTAGGACCCAGTCCATCAAGCTGTTTTAAGCCACCGTAACGACTCCCCATACCGGCAGCCAGTACAAATAAAGTTGGTTTCATAGAATTGTATTAAAATTAGTAACTACGCAAAGGTAAACAAATAATGTGATTTCAACTCATTGTCATAAACAAAATGTATCACTTTTGGGTTCTTTTTTATATATTCGCATAACTAATGATTAAACTGTATATGAAAAAATATATAAAATGGGGAGGAATTGTATTAGCAAGTCCATTTATCCTTTTTATAGTCTTGTGTATATTAATCTATATACCTGCTATCCAGAATTTTATTGTGGATAAGGCGACATCATACGCTTCGCAAGCTACGGGGATGAACATTCATATACAACGAATTTCGCTTTCTTTTCCGCTAAATTTAGTCGTCCATGAAACCACGGTTACCAACCCTCAGGATACGCTCCTGAATGTGGAAAAACTAACCGTAAAAATTCAATTACTCCCTCTGGTAAAGAAGCAGATAGAGATTGATGGAGTGGAACTGAAAAACGCTTCAGTCAATACGGTCGACCTGATTGAAGGAATGTCCTTGCAGGGAAACCTGGGAGAACTTTTCTTGAAATCGCATGGAGTAGCCTTGACGCCGGAAACAGCTGTGCTCAACGAGCTCACACTAAAAGATGCCAATCTGAAACTATGCCTGGCAGATACAACCGCACAAGATACCACCCAAAGTGCACCTACATTCTGGAAGTTTAAATTAGAAAAGATTGATTTGGCAAATGTGGACTTTCAGATGGATATGCCACTTGACTCCATGAACTTAGGGCTTAAAGTCGGGAATGCTTCTTTAAGAGACGGACTGGTTGACTTGCATAAAGCGGCTTATTCCGCTAAAGAATTTAAGCTTTTACAGAGTGGATTATACTATAACTCAGGGAATACACCTCCTATAGAGAAGGGATTGGATCCGTCACATATTGCAGTGACCGACATCAATTTACAGATGGATTCTTTATATTATCAGGGGAATAACATCCGGGCATTACTGCATCAGTTCGAGCTGAAAGAGCGTTCGGGACTGGAAATCAAATCGACTGAGGGGCAATTACAGGCAGATGAGAAAGCCATACGTGTACCTTCTTTACAAATCAAAACTGCAAATTCTTTTCTGGCTCTCAAGGCTACGATAGACTGGTCGGTCACCGAACAGAATCAGGACGGCGTATTGAACGGTCAGTTCATGGCTGAAATCGGTAAAGCTGATTTGTTCAAACTGATTCCAGACATGCCACAAGAATTTATTCAATTCTTCCCTGCAGCTCCATTACAAGTTCGTATCGGGGTAGATGGAAGTCTGAGTGACCTGAAACTGACTACTTGCCAGGTTAAAATTCCCGATTGTTTCCGTATGGAAATGGACGGAACGGTAAAAAATGTGCTCGACAGTCTTTCCAGAGAGGGAGTGATCAACCTGAACTCGGATTTCTATAAAATGGATTTTCTGAGTAGCCTGACCGACGGAGTAGTTATTCCGTCAGGAATGAATATTCATGGAAAGGCCGGTATGAAAGGTAACGATTTGTTTACCGAAACTACCTTAAGCCAGAATGAAGGAAAAGTACAGCTAAATGCGGAATACAACCTCCTTAAAGAAGCTTATAAGGCAGATATGCAAATCAGTGAGCTAAACCTGCATGATTTCCTGCCAGCTGATTCGTTGTTTTATCTCTCTGCTGGTATGCAACTTGAAGGAGCAGGAACAGATATTTTTTCCAAACGAACTACATTAACAGCCAATGCCGCACTCAACCACCTTCAATGGGGAACCCGTGTCTTCTCTGGCGTACAGCTTAATGCAGCCCTGAAAGAATCAAAAGCGAACCTCAACTTGGATGTGAATGACAACCTGATGAATATCTCATCGCAGTTAGATGCATCCCTACACCCTTCTGCAATTGCTGCGGATATGTTGGTTCAAGTGAAGAATCTTGATTTATACGGAATGGGATTGCTCAGTTCTCCGTTAAGGACTACCGAAAATATCGACATTCACATGAGAACGGACATGAAAAAAAGTCACGGTATCCGTTTATCTGTAAAAGACATAAATTTAATCACTGAAAAAAAGACATTTAAGACGAAAGATATACATTTCGGCTTCAGCACTGCACGCGATTCTATCAGGAGCTACGCAAATGCGGGTGACCTGACGTTTCTATTCAGAAGCCGAGGAGGTATTGATGAGTTAGGTAATCAGATAACCAAACTGACGAATGCACTGAGCGCACAATGGAAGCAGAAATCAATTGATCAGGTTGCCCTTCGTGAGCTGTGGCCAGAAACCCAGTTCAGAATCTTTGCAGGAAAGGACAACCCCATTTCCAATACACTGGCCATCAAAAAGATAAACTTTAACCGCATGAATGTGAATATACGCACCTCCCCTGCAGAAGGATTGAATGCGTCGATGAATCTTTATGGATTAAAGACAGATAGTCTAGCGCTTGACACCATCTATTTCAATGCCACCCAACAGCCTGATAAGATTTTGTTTAACAGTGGAGTCATAGCCAATGACAAACCGTTCCAAGAAGCTTTCGATATTACACTGAATGGAGATATAGGAGCTGACAAAGCTAATGCTACTATTGAATATCTGAACGGTAAAAAAGAATGTGGAGTAAATATAGGTATGGTGGCTGGCCTGCAAAAAGGCGGAATCAGTCTCCACATCACCCCATTTGACCCTATCTTAGTGTACCGTAAGTTTACGGTTAATCCGGATAATTATATCTATCTGAGAGATGACGGACGAATCATGGCCAATTTGTCCATTTACGATGAATTGCGTACCGGACTGAGTTTCTATTCTACTCCAGATTCTACGGCACAGCAAGATTTGACTCTATCCCTGACTCAGATTAACATTGGAGAGTTCAAACGAGTGATTCCGTATATGCCAGACATCGAGGGCGTGATTAACTCTGAAGCACATTATGTGCAGACAGAAGACGGCATGGATCAGATTTCTCTTGAGAACAACATCAACCAGCTCAGATATAACGGGATAGCTTTGGGCGACTGGGCTTTGAGTGCGGTCTACCTTCCCAAACAAACCGGTGAACAGCATATCAACGGCCTCATCATGCAGAATGACAAGGAAGTAATCAGTATAGAAGGCTCATACTTCCCGGCTGAAGAGAAAGAACAAAAAGAGGATCGGATAGATGCACGTATGGCATTGCATCACTTCCCGCTGGAAATAGCAAACTCTTTTATTCCGGGTAAGATGGCTATGCTGAGTGGAGATATTGACGGTACCATGCAAATGTCCGGCAATGCTTCCCAACCGCTCATGAACGGAAAAATTAACCTGGATAGCGTAAATGTATACGTACCGCAAGCATCTCTGAACCTCCGATTTGATAACAAACCGGTGGAAATCAAGGACAGCAAGCTTACATTCAACCGTTTCAAGATCTTCACCAAAGGGAAAACTCCGTTCACCATTGACGGGGATGTGGACATGGCAGATTTCAGTCAGATGAAAATGAACCTGAAGATGGATGCCAACAATTTTGAATTGCTGAATGCCAAGCAGACCAAACAGTCGCTCGTATATGGGAAGTTGTACGTGGATTTCCACTCTACTCTTAAAGGTACACCCGATAACATGAATATACGCGGTAACATGAATATTTTGGGTAACAGTAACTTTACCTATATCCTACAGGATTCTCCGCTGACCGTAGAAGACCGTCTGGAAGAAACAGTAACCTTCACCAACTTCAGCGATACGACTTCTGCACAAAGAAGGGTTCTTCCAGCCCTCTCACTAGGAGGTATCGACATGCTGATGACCTTACACATAGACGAAGGGGTACAGTGCCGTGTCAATATGGATGAAAAAGGAAGCAACTACATGTACTTTGAAGGAGGTGGCGACTTGTCTTTCCAATATACTCCGGAAGGAAACATCATTCTGAACGGAAGGTATTCTCTTCTAAGCGGTGAAATGAAATACCAGCTCCCAATTATCCAGTTAAAGACCTTCCATATTCAAAGCGGAAGTTACATACAGTGGAATGGAAATGCGATGAACCCTCTCATGAGTATAAAAGCGACGGAAAGAATACGTTCTTCAGTAGCACAAGAAGGGCAGGCATCGCGCATGGTCAACTTCGATGTAGGTGTCAACATCACCAATACACTGGAGAATTTAGGATTTACCTTTATCATTGATGCTCCGGATGACGGTACCATGCAAAATGAATTGGCTTCCATGTCGGCTGAAGAAAAGAACAAGGTGGCTGTAACCATGCTGGTAACAGGTATGTACCTGACGGAAGGTAGTACACTGGGAGGTGGTGGAAGCAGTGTCATGAACTCTTTCTTGCAAGACCAGATTTCCAAAGTGGCTGGAAGTGCCCTCAAGACCATTGATGTGAATTTCGGTATAGAAACCAATAATGGAGAAGAAACCGGACAGACATCTACGGATTATAACTTCCAGTTTGCCAAGAGATTCTGGAACAACCGTATCCGAGTGGTAATTGGTGGAAAAGTATCCACCGGCAATAATGTGCAGCAGGACGAGTCATTCATTGATAATATCTCATTAGAATATCGTCTGGACAACAGTGGTACTCGCTACGTCAAGCTTTTCCATGATAAGAACTACGAAAGTGTGCTCGATGGAGAAGTAATAGAAACCGGAGCCGGTATTGTACTGCGCAAGAAAGTTAGTAAAGTGGGCGAACTGTTTATTTTCAGAAAGAAGAAAAAACCACAGCCTGAAGTCGAAAAAAAAGAAGAAGATGAAAATGAGGAAGAGAAGAATAAATAAACTGTTACTGACAGGACTTCTGTTATTTATCATAACCGGATGTTCCACAACCAAGCATCTTCCGGAAGACGAGTTGCTCTATATCGGTACACCGACTCCTAAAATTGTGGGATACAATGAAGCCGATAATGGAGAAGCTACTTTGGAAGAAGTACAAGGCGCATTGAACGTGGCACCGAACAATTCATTTTTCGGCAGCCCCAACCTCCGTATCCCTTTCCCATTAGGACTATGGGTGTATAACCGGTTTGAACGATACGAAAAAGGTATTGGTAAATGGATTTTCAAGAAACTGGCTGCCGACCCGATTTATGTATCTACCGTTAACCCTGATACCCGTACAAAGGTAGCAAGTAACGTTTTACGTGAAAATGGCTTTTTCCAAGGCAACGTGACAGTGCAAGTAGATACAGCCAAGAACCCGAAGAAAGCCAAATTAAATTATACCATATACACCGGACAACGTTACAAATTAGACTCCGTTACCTATGTAGGATTTTCACCCAAGGAAGACAGTCTGATTCATGCTACATATAGTAAACGCCTGTTAATAAAAGAAGATGCGTTCACTGTCAATAAATTGGACGAAGAAAGGAATCGCCTGGTAGAACTATTCCGTAACAACGGATATTATTTCTATCGCCCAGATTTTATTACGTTCATGGCCGACACATTGATTCGTCCCGGTTATGTCAACTTAAGAGTTGTACAGAAACATAATATTCCGGAAGAGGGATTGCGTACTTACCAAATTGGAAAGACAAGCAACAATCTAGTAGGACATAATGGAGAACAACCCAATGATTCATTGAATTTTCATAACTTCACCATTAATTATGCAGGAAAAAAGCCGGGCATACGATATGGGGTACTCCGCCGACGTTTTCTTTATAAAAGCGGAGAAATGTATTCTCAGCAACGCCAGAACTATACCCAGCAGGCATTGTCCAGATTAGGCGTGTTCAAATACAATGATTTCAATTACACTCCTCGTCCGGGAAGAGATACCCTGGACATTACGGTCAATGCCATGTTCGACCTGCCTTATGACAGCGAACTGGAACTTAATGTCACCACCAAGAGTACCAAGCAAACAGGGCCGGGAGCCAAATTCAATCTTTCAAAGAAGAATTTCAAAAGAATGGGTGCTTCCTTGAACTTAGAGTTGAAAGGTTCATACGAATGGCAGACCAGTTCTACTGTAGACGGGGAAAGTTCTGTGATGAATTCTTACGAGCTGGGAGCTGCCCTCTCTCTGAATTTTCCACGACTGGTTTTACCATGGATTAGAAATCGGGTAGACCCCTTCCGTTTCCCGTCTGAAACCAACTTTAAGATTTACGCAGAACAGGTGAATCGTGCCCGCTACTTCAAGATGTTGTCATTTGGAGGTACTGTATCCTATAGTTTTCAACCGAAACGCAGTATTAAGCATACCGTAACTCCAATTCACCTGGCATTCAACACTTTGCAGCACCGTACCGCACGCTTTGACTCCATTGCCAATGCCAACCCGATGCTGTTCCATAGTTTGGACGACCAGTTCATTCCGTCACTGACCTACACGGTTACTTACGACAACAGCTACCGGAAGAAAAAGAACCGTGTGTGGTGGGAAAACTCACTCACCTCTGCCGGAAATGTGACATCCGTCATTTATGCGGCTTTTGGACAGAAATTCAGCAAAAAGGAGAAGGAACTATTGGGAAATCCGTTTGCGCAGTTCCTGAAATATTCTTCAGAAGTAAGATATACCTACCACATCAGTGAAAAGCAACAGTTAGCTACCCGACTGATGGGAGGAGTGATATGGGCATACGGCAACAAGACAATCGCACCTTATAGCGAACAGTTCTATGTGGGAGGTGCCAACAGTATTCGTGCCTTTACCGTACGCTCCATCGGTCCGGGAAGATTCCACCCGGCTAATAATTCAGGTTATTCCTACGTGGATGAAACAGGAGACATCAAACTGGAAGCCAACCTGGAATACCGTTTCCGTATCTTTTCAAATTTTATGGGAGGAAACTTAAACGGAGCAGCTTTTTTAGATGCAGGAAATGTATGGCTTATGCGCAAAGATGAAGCTCGCCCCGGTGCAGAATTCAATCTCCGGCATTTCTTTGACAGCATTGCATTGGGAACTGGAGTAGGAATTCGTTATGACCTTTCCTTCCTGATTCTGAGACTGGACTTCGGTTTTGCCCTTCATGTGCCATACGATACCGAAAAGAGTGGATACTATAATATACCTAAATTCAAGGACGGAATGGGTATTCATTTTGCCATTGGTTATCCTTTCTAAAAACAGAGCAAACTGCCTGACAAGAAAAATTAATGAAAATACAGATTCATGAATCAAAATAAATGGCTACATTTGCAGCGTTTTTGAAGGTATTAGCATGAATAAGTGGAAGATTTTTGCTTGTATATCCCTAATTACTCTTATGAGTGTACTCATAGGAGCAAACTTCTTTGCGCTTTATTCCACCGTGCTCAATGAGAACAATACAGCAGAGGAAACCCAATCGGCTGATTCCATCTACCAGCATCCGGACAATATTCCTTCGAAAACGCTTGACTTTCTGATTGCCAACATACAAGCAGATATTCCGCAGAAAATTTTATTCATACAAACCCAGAAAAACCTGGACGGTAAGTTTTTCCTGCCGGTATTCTCGTTTGGACAAGACTTTATTTCCAGACCACCCACACATTTAGGGCTGGTCTGTTCTGTATATTCCACACATCCTTATACACAATTAGATAAATTCTATTATCTATATACCCTCAAAAAAATCCTTATTTAATACTATCTAAGAACAGTTTAAAATAGATTGTTCTGATACATTGCAGACAGAGGCTTGCAGTGTAACGGAAGTAGTTTATCATCTATATGTATCATCAAAAATTCTTAGATATATGTTTTTTACATTTATTATTGTCGTTATTCTGACTGCTATCGTCCTTGTTGTGGCAGCAATGACCATCGCAAAATTACTTGCTCCACGGTCATTCAATCCGCAGAAGGGAGAACCGTACGAATGTGGTATTCCTACGCGTGGACAATCATGGGTGCAATTCAAGGCAGGTTACTACCTGTTTGCTATCTTGTTCCTGATGTTCGACATTGAAACGGTATTTCTCTTTCCTTGGGCTGTAGTGGCCGGCCAGGTAGGAGTATATGCACTGGTCAGTGTAGGTTTCTTCCTGGTAGTTTTAATTTTGGGCCTGGCATACGCCTGGCGGAAAGGAGCTCTTGAATGGAAGTAAAAAAAGCTACCTCTATTCGTTCTATGGAGTATGAGGACTTCAAGAACAATGATTATCTGGAAGACATGGTACGTCGTCTGAACATGGACGGTGCCGGAATCGTACTGGGAACAGTGGACGAACTGATTAACTGGGGACGAAGCAATTCGCTCTGGAGTCTGACGTTCGGAACCAGCTGTTGTGCCATCGAATTTATGGCATTAGGCGCAGCCCGTTATGACATGGCCCGCTTCGGGTTTGAGGTAACCCGAAACTCTCCTCGTCAGGCCGATATGATCATGGTGTTGGGAACCATCACACACAAAATGGCTCCGGTATTAAAACGTCTGTATGACCAGATGGCCGAACCTAAATACGTAGTAGCAGTAGGTGGATGTACCATCTCCGGAGGTCCTTTCATCAAATCTTACCACGTAGTAAACGGTATCGACAAGATTATTCCGGTAGACGTGTACATTCCGGGATGTCCTCCCCGACCGGAAGCTTTCTTCTATGGCATGATGCAGCTTCAACGTAAAATCAAAGTGGAGCGCTTCTTAGGAGAAGTAAACCGTAAAGAAAAAGAGGAATAAACCCTACGTAAAAAGAAAAAATGCAAATGGAAATTGAAAAAATAACAAGCATTATTCCTGAAGCCGAAATCAGCCAGACAGGAGAGACTGTCGTAAAAGTTCCGGCAGAAAAGTTACATCAGATAGCTGAGACACTACTGAATGACAAAGAAAACCCGATGGATTTCTTGCGTGACATCGTAGGAATGGACTGGGGTGAAGAAGGCTTAGGTGCGCTTTATTTACTGGAATCTACCCGCACAGGTGCAAGAATCACACTCAAAGCGGTAACAACAGACCGTGAAAAGGCATTGCTCCCCACAGTAAGCGACTTGTGGAAAACCGCTCTGATTAAAGAACGTGAAGTGTACGACTTCTTCGGTATCTGCTTCCTGAATCATCCGGATATGCGCCGTATCTTCTTGCGTGAGGACTGGATTGGCTATCCTATGCGAAAGGATTATGACATGAACTCCAACCCACTTCGGATGGACAACGAGGAAAATGCCGATATGACAGATGAATACTTTCTCCGCCCCGACGGCACACTTGAGGGCCGTAAGAACGTGGTGTTTGGAGAAGATGATTTTGTAGTAAATATCGGGCCGCAGCACCCTTCTACACACGGTGTATTGCGTATGCGTACCTCTCTTGAAGGAGAAAACATCCGTAAGATTGACCCGATACTGGGATATATCCACCGAGGCATCGAAAAAATGAACGAAAGTCTCACCTACCCGCAGACATTAGCCTTGACCGACCGTCTGGACTACCTGAGTGCTCACCAGAATCGCCATGCGTTGTGTATGTGTATTGAAAAAGCTGCCGGAATAGAGGTACCGGAACGTGCCCAGTACATCCGTACCATCATGGACGAGTTGCAGCGTATCGACTCACACTTGCTGTTCTACTCCTGTCTGGTCATGGATATGGGTGGACTGACTCCTTTCTTCTATGGTTTCCGTGAACGTGAGATGATTCTGGATATTTTTGAAGAAACTACCGGAGGCCGTCTGATTCAGAACTACAACATGATTGGAGGTGTACAGGCTGACATCCATCCTACCTTCCAGCAGAAGGTGAAAGACTTTATCAAACACCTGCGCAGTGTAATTCAGGACTATCATGACATCTTTACTTCAAACGTCATTGCCGATACCCGTCTGAAAGGTGTAGGAGTTTTGTCAAAGGAAGATGCCATCTCACTGGGATGTACAGGAGGTACCGGACGTGCTTCCGGATGGGCCAACGACGTGCGTAAGCATCATCCGTACGCACTCTACGACAAGGTGGACTTTAAGGAGATTGTGTACACGGAAGGTGATTCCTTTGCCCGTTACATGGTACGTATGGACGAAATCATGGAGTCTTGCCATATCATCGAGCAACTGATTGACAATATTCCGGAAGGAGAATTCCGTGCCAAGACCAAACCCATCATCAAGTTGCCGGAGGGTGTATTCACTTCATCGGTAGAAACCAGTCGTGGTGAGTTTGATGTGATATTGGAGAGCCATGGTGATAAAGTTCCTTACCGTCTGCACTATCGTTCCACCGGACTTCCGTTGGTTCACGCCATGGATACCGTTTGCCGTGGAGCTAAAATTGCCGACTTAATTGCCATTGGAGGTACACTCGACTTTGTCATCCCTGACATTGACCGTTAATCTCCACACAAACTTCAGGAACAATCATTACAGAAAACTGAAAAAATAAAAGAATTATGTTTTTAGATTATTATAATCTCAGCCCGCTGCTCATGCAGATTCATGCATTCCTTTGCAGTGTAATGCCTGAATGGCTGGCACTTACATTGGAAGGACTCGCTGTGGGAGTATTTATCCTCGTCATGTACGCGGTACTGGCCATCATTCTTATCTACATGGAACGTAAAGTCTGTGCGGCTTTCCAGTGCCGTATCGGCCCGAACCGTGTAGGAGGAAAAGGAGGTTTGTTGCAAGTACCTGCCGACGTATTGAAAATCCTTACCAAGGAAATCATCAGCCTGAAGCATTCCGACCATTTTCTTTATGCTTTGGCTCCGTTCCTGGTAATTCTTGCTTCCATTCTGACATTCTCTTGTCTTCCATGGAATAAAGGTGGAGAAATCCTTCACATGAACATCGGTATCTTCTTTGTGCTGGCAGCTTCTTCCATCGGTGTATTGGGTATTTTGCTGGCCGGATGGAGTAGTAACAGCAAATATACATTGATTGGTGCCGTACGAAGTGGAGCCATGATTATCAGTTACGAGCTTTCTATCGGCCTCAGCGTACTGACCATGGTCGTAATGAGTGGCGCCATGGATATTCAGACCATCGTAGAAGGTCAGGCCAACGGATGGAACATTTTCAAAGGACACATTCCTGCCATCATGGCTTTCGTCATCTACCTGATTGCCGGAAACGCGGAAGCTAACCGCGGTCCGTTCGACTTGGCAGAAGCAGAACAGGAGTTGACCGCCGGATACCACACGGAATATTCGGGTATGCATTTCGGCTTCTTCTATCTGGCCGAATACTTAAACCTGTTCATTACTGCCGGTATCGCCACTACACTGTTCTTGGGAGGCTGGATGCCCTTGCACATTGCCGGACTCGACGGACTGAACATGGTGATGGACTACATCCCCGGATTTGTATGGTTCATTGGAAAGACCTTCTTCATCGTCTTCCTGCTCATGTGGATTCGCTGGACCTTCCCCCGTTTGCGTATCGATCAGGTACTGACACTGGAATGGAAATACCTGATGCCGCTCTCGCTGGTCGTATTGTTATTAATGACCGTATGCAAAGTATTTGGTCTGACATTTTGATTAAAAATTTTTGACTATGAATGGATTTAAAGAATATTTAAAAGGATATGTCGGTGGAGTCAGGAGTCTGCTGGTAGGTATGCGCACTTCCATGAAAGTGTTCTGCCAGAAGAAAATTACCGAACAGTATCCTGAAAACCGCCATACTACACTTCACATTCCGGAACGTCACCGGGCCATGCTGGTGATGCCGGTGGATGAAGAAGGAAATCACCATTGCATTGCCTGCGGACTTTGTCAGATGAGCTGCCCGAACGACACCATCCGGCTGACCACGGAAATGCGTGAGACGGAAGACGGTAAAAAGAAAAAATTCCTGGTGAAATACGAGTACAACTTAGGCTCTTGCATGTTCTGCATGCTGTGCGTCAATGCCTGTCCTCACAATGCCATTCAGTTTACGAATGACTTTGAGAATGCGGTATTCCAGAAAGAAAAACTCGTCATGACACTGAACAAGAAATAAATAAAACGAAACGGATATGAATATATCACTTCAAGAAATCGTATTTTATATCGTAGGAGCCTGTATCATTGCTTGTTCCATTTTAGCTGTCACTACAGGAAAAATCCTGCGTGCCGCTACTTATCTGCTGTTCGTTCTTTTAGGTACGGGAGCCATCTACGGAATCCTGGGCTATACCTTCCTGAGCGCTGTACAGCTGATGGTTTACGCCGGAGGTATCGTGGTGCTGTATGTATTCTCCATCCTGCTGACCCAGTCGGACAAGAATATGAAGTACAAAATAAACCGCGCCAAGCTCATCAGTGTATTGCTGACCATTGTTATCGGTGCAGCTCTCGTGCTTTTCTTAGTTATGACCAACGGATTTGCCCTGAACCTGATTCCACAGGGAGTCGAACTTCCGGTAGAAAACATCGGACATGCCTTGATTGGTACAGGGAAATACCAGTTTGTATTACCATTTGAGGTAGTCAGTGTATTGCTCTTAGCTTGTATGATTGGTGCGATACTGATTGCACGTAAACAAAAATAACACAGTAAGATTATGGAAATAGAAGTTCATGTAGTTCACTACCTCGTCATCAGTACCGTTATGTTGTTTTGCGGCATCTACGGATTCTTTACCCGCAAAAACTTGCTGGCTTTGCTGATTTCGGTAGAATTGATGCTTAATGCAACCAACATCAATTTCGCGGTATTCAACCGTTATCTTTTCCCCGGACAACTGGAAGGCCATTTCTTCAGCCTGTTCGGCATAGCCATTGCCGCAGCTGAAACGGCTGTAGCCATTGCCATCATTATTAATGTGTATCGCAACCTGAAACAGGTGCTTACCGATGATATTACTGACTTGAAAGGATAACTTTCTCACATTTTATTCAATTGCTTATGGATTATACAATTCTGATACTTGCCCTCCCGGTGCTGAGCTTCCTGGTTCTGGCATTGGCCGGCATGAAAATGCCTCATCGAGTAGCAGGCACAATCGGTACCCTATCGTTAGGAGCGGTAGCCGTGCTGAGCTATCTGACGGCATTCAATTATTTCTCTGCTCCACGTACTGCCGAAGGCCTCTACCCTACGCTGACTCCGTGGAACATTGAATGGCTGCCGTTCACTTCCTCCCTTCACATCGACATGGGTATTTTGCTCGATCCGATTTCCGTCATGATGCTGGTGGTTATTTCCACAGTGTCACTAATGGTACATATCTATTCTTTCGGCTACATGAAAGGTGAAGTCGGCTTCCAGCGGTACTACGCTTTTCTGTCGCTGTTTACCTTCTCTATGTTAGGCCTGGTGGTAGCTACCAACATTTTCCAGATGTATGTGTTCTGGGAACTGGTAGGTGTGTCTTCCTATCTGCTTATTGGTTTCTACTACACCAAACCGGAAGCAATCGCTGCCAGCAAGAAGGCCTTTATCGTCACCCGTTTTGCTGACTTGGGCTTCCTGATTGGTATCCTTATCTACGGATACTACATGCAGACTTTCACCTTCAACCCTGGAACCGAACGCCTGATGCAGGCCGGAATTGTGCTGCCCTGGGCATTGGGACTGATGTTCATCGGTGGTGCCGGAAAGAGTGCCATGTTCCCGCTGCACATCTGGTTGCCGGATGCCATGGAAGGTCCGACACCGGTATCTGCCCTGATTCATGCCGCTACCATGGTAGTAGCCGGAGTGTATCTGGTAGCCCGTATGTTCCCCTTGTTCATCGGCTTCGCGCCGCACACACTCCACTTGGTAGCCTGGGTAGGTGCTTTCACCGCATTCTATGCCGCAAGCGTAGCTTGTGCACAGAGTGACATCAAACGTGTGCTGGCCTTCTCTACCATCTCACAGATTGGTTTCATGATGGTGGCACTGGGTGTATGCACGGCTGCCAACCCGCACGAAGGCGGTTTAGGTTACATGGCCGGTATGTTCCACCTGTTCACACACGCCATGTTCAAAGCCCTGCTCTTCTTGGGAGCCGGATGCATCATCCACGCCGTACACAGCAACGAAATGGAAACCATGGGCGGTCTGCGCAAATACATGCCGATTACCCACATCACCTTCCTGATTGCCTGTCTGGCCATCGCAGGTATCCCTCCGTTCTCCGGATTCTTCTCAAAAGATGAAATCCTGACCGCCTGCTTCCAGTACAGCCCCGTGATGGGATGGATTATGGCCATCATTGCCGGAATGACCGCTTTCTATATGTTCCGCTTGTACTACTGCATCTTCTGGGGAAAGGAAAACAAGGAACTGCATGCACACCACATGCCGCATGAAAGTCCGCTGACCATGACTTTCCCGCTGATGTTCCTGGCGCTGGTCACCATCGTAGCCGGTTTTATTCCTTTCGGACATTTCGTTTCAGCCAACGGTGAATCCTACGACATCCACCTCGACTGGACAGTAGCCGGTACGAGTATCGCTATTGCCGTCATCGCCATTGCCTTGGCTACCTGGATGTACGCCCGCGAACAGCAGCCTGTAGCCGACATGCTCGCCACACGCTTCAGCACTCTGCACCGTGCGGCCTACAAGCGTTTCTACATGGACGAAATCTGGTTGTTCGTGACCAAGAAAATCATCTTCCGCTGCATCTCTACTCCATTGGCATGGTTTGACCGCCACGTCATCGACCAGTTCATGAATTTCATGGCCTGGGGTACCAACGCAGCCGGAGAGACCGTACAGCCCATACAAAGTGGAAAGGTACAAACCTACACGCATTATTTCCTGGCAGGAATCATTGTCCTGACAATTATCTTGCTGTTGAACTAAAAAAGAAGAACTTATACGCTTATGAATATATTAAGTCTTTTCGTATTGATACCCCTGCTGATGTTGTTGGGACTATGGATTGCCCGCAACGTCAATCAAGTCAGAGGAGTGATGGTGGCCGGTTCCACTTTATTGCTGGCGCTTGCGGCTTACCTCACGGTGTCTTACATCGGACAGCGCCATGCGGGAGCTACAGCTGAAATGCTTTTCACAGACAGCATCGTATGGTATGCCCCGCTTCACATCTGTTACTCTGTAGGAGTAGACGGTATCTCCGTAGTGATGCTGCTGCTGAGTGCCATCATCGTATTTACCGGTACATTCGCTTCCTGGAAGCTGAAACCGCTCACCAAAGAATATTTCCTGTGGTTCACCCTGCTGAGCACCGGAGTATTCGGATTCTTCATCTCAACCGACCTGTTCACCATGTTCATGTTCTATGAAGTGGCTTTGATTCCGATGTACCTGCTGATTGGTGTGTGGGGAAGCGGCCGCAAGGAATACGCTGCCATGAAGCTGACCTTGATGCTGATGGGTGGTTCTGCCTTCCTGCTGATTGGTATCCTGGGCATCTACTACGGAGCCGGAGCCGAGACGATGAATATCCTGGAAATCGTGCAGCACAAGATACCGACCGAAATGCAACGTATCTTCTTCCCGATGGTCTTCCTAGGATTCGGTGTGCTGGGTGCCTTGTTCCCCTTCCACACATGGAGCCCCGACGGTCATGCTTCTGCCCCCACGGCCGTAAGTATGCTGCACGCCGGTGTATTGATGAAATTAGGAGGTTACGGATGTTTCCGCATCGCCATGTACCTGATGCCGACCGGTGCCGCTATCTGGGGCGATTTCTTCCTGGTACTGACCACCATTTCCGTGGTGTACGGAGCGTTCAGTGCCGTAGTGCAGACCGACTTGAAATACATCAACGCCTACTCTTCTGTAAGCCACTGCGGACTGGTATTATTCGCTCTGCTGATGATGACGCGTGTAAGTGCTACCGGTGCCATCCTGCAGATGCTGAGCCACGGCTTGATGACCGCCTTGTTCTTTGCCCTTATCGGTATGATTTACGGCCGTACACACACCCGTGACATCCGCTGTCTGGGCGGACTGATGAAAATCATGCCTTTCCTGGCCGTAGGTTATGTCATTGCCGGTCTGGCCAACTTAGGTCTGCCTGGTCTGAGCGGTTTCGTGGCTGAAATGACCGTATTCGTAGGTTCATTCCAGAATCCGGACCTGTTCCACCGCACTTGTACCATCATCGCTACGATGAGTATTGTCATCACGGCTGTGTACATCCTGCGTGTAGTAGGAAAAATCCTGTATGGCACCTGCCAGAACCCGGAACACCTGAAACTGACCGACGCTACCTGGGACGAACGTTTTGCCGTAATCTGCCTGATTATAGCTGTAGCCGGACTGGGACTCGCTCCTTACTGGGTCAGCCATGTCATCAGCGGAAGCGTAGAACCTATTATCAGCCAACTTATCCGATAACCTGAATAAACTAAAAGAAATTATATGAGCGAATTATTAACCATGCAGGCTGAAATAAGCCTGGTCGCCATTATCCTCTTCATGCTGTTGGCAGACTTGATACTGAAAACGCCTAATCACAAGCCGCTTCAGACGCTGGCCTGCACACTGATGGTCGTACAACTGGTCTTAAACATTGTACCCGCCAGCGGAGAAGCCTTTGGAGGAATGTATCATGCCAGCCAAATGGCATCTGTTGTAAAAACCATACTGACTGCCGGCACGCTGCTCGTATTCCTGCAGTCAGGGGAATGGCTCTCACGCGAAGATACCCGTCACAAAGCCGGAGAATTCTATATGCTGACACTCAGCACGCTGCTGGGCATGTATTTCATGGTCAGCGCAGGCAGTTTCATCCTGTTCTACGTAGGCCTGGAACTGGCCAGCATCCCGATGGCCTGTCTGGTGGCTTTCGACAAATACCGCCATCACAGCGCGGAAGCAGGAGCCAAGTTCATCCTGAACTCCATGTTCTCTTCTGCCCTGATGCTTTATGGCATCTCCATGGTATACGGTACAACCGGTACCACCTACTTTGCCGGCATCACCACAGCCCTGACCGGAACCTCGCTCCAGGTAATGGCGATGGTGTTCTTCTTTGCCGGACTGGGCTTCAAGCTGAGTCTCGTGCCCTTCCACATGTGGACACCCGATACCTATCAGGGAGCTCCGACCAATGTATCGGCTTACCTGTCAGTCATCTCCAAAGGTGCAGCCGCCTTTGCGCTGATGAGCATCCTGGTAAAAGTATTCGGACAGATGGTAGCCGACTGGAGTCTCTTGCTGAGCATCGTCATTGTGGTCACCATCACCATTGCCAACATCTTTGCCATCCTTCAGGAAGACCTGAAACGCTTCATGGCTTACAGTAGTATCTCACAGGCCGGTTATATCATGCTGGCTGTACTGGGAGGAAATGAACAGGGAATGGCTTCACTGGTGTACTACATCGTAGTCTATATCGTAGCCAACCTGGCTGTGTTCGGTGTCATCAGCACCATAGAGCAGCACACCGGAGGAAAGGTGGACAGAAGCACCTATAACGGATTGTACAAGACCAACCCACGCCTGAGCTTCGTTATGACACTGGCACTGTTCTCACTGGCCGGTATCCCTCCGTTTGCCGGATTCTTCTCTAAATTCTTTGTATTTGCCTCTGCTTTCCATAGCGGTCACTGGCTGGTAGTGTTCCTGGCATTGGTAAATACGATTATTTCACTCTACTATTACCTGCTGATTGTGAAAGCCATGTACATCACTCCAAACGATGCACCGGTAGCCACCTTCCGCACACCGGCTCTGGCCCGTACAGGTCTGTTTATCTGCCTTATCGGAGTCATTGTATTGGGTATCTGCAGTGGAGTGTATGAACTGCTTAACCATATGGCTGGACTGGGATTCTAATCTAAATATTCTAACTAAAGAAATGGGAAAAGGCTGTCTCATAATGAGATAGCCTTTTTATTTATTCTAACTGAACAAGTCTAAAACAATAAAATATTTTTAACCAAAATGGTTATGTTTACTTTTAAAAAAACAGGGAACTACAAAATAAATTTATTCCAAAAATGTTTGCGTTTTATAAAAATATATTACATTTGCCACCGAACTAAAATATAATATAAAACCATTATCAATACTAATCTACTATGAGTTCAAAAACATGTTTTGCAAAAAGCAGTTGTATTGTATTGGCAAGTGCCCTATTCTGCACTTCTTTGCCTGCGCTTGCAACTTCTTCTACAGCCGGCACAAATCTGGCAGTTCAGCAACAAGATCAAAAATTAAAAGGACAAGTAATTGATGCTACAACCGGCGAGCCTGTTATCGGAGTAAATGTACTTGTAAAAGGAAGCACTAACGGAACTATCACTGACATTGACGGAAAATACGAGCTAAATGCTCCTGCCGGTGCCATACTCCAAATTTCTTTTATCGGCTACAAAACAGTAGAAATAGCAGCTACCACCAGCGAACAAACCATCAAGTTACACGAAGATACCGAAACGTTGGATGAAGTAGTTGTAGTAGGATATGGTGTACAGAAAAAGGAGAGTTTGACCGGTGCCATGTCTACATTGAAGGAAAACAGACTGAAAGATGTTACTACCCCGACCGTTGAAAATATGCTGAACGGTAAAGTATCCGGAGTATACGTAGCACCAGGTTCAGGACAACCAGGCTCTAATGGTGCGGTACAAATCCGTGGACGTGCGACTCTGAGCGGAAGCACCTCTCCGTTATGGGTTATAGATGGAGTAATCGTAGGTGAAGATCCCGGTGTATTAAACCCATCGGACATTGAAAACATGACCATATTGAAAGATGCTGCTTCAACTGCCATTTACGGTTCACAAGGTGCCAATGGTGTCATCATTGTAACTACCAAAATGGGAAAAAGCGAAAAAATGAAAATCAATGCTTCGGTCAAACTCGGTGTCAGCACCATGACAAACGGAAAAATGGAAGTAATGAACGGAGCAGAGCTATACGACTACTATGCATCTTTCCCAAATCAGGAAGACATCAAATTCTCACGCTGGAACCCCGAACTAAGAAATGCGAATTTCGACTGGGGAGAACTGGCATCACAAGCTGGATTTACGCAAGACTATAATATTTCATTATCTGGAGGAAACGAGAAAATGAGCTCTTATTTCTCTTTAGGATATTATAGCGAAGAAGGAACTGTAAAAGGATACAAATACGACAGATACAGCTTCCGTTATCGTTCCAACTACAAACCATTTTCATGGTTGACTATCAAACCGAACATATCCGGTTCGATGAAAAATACGGATGATTCCCAATATGATTATACTGCTAAATATACAATGTTCCCTTGGGATAGCCCATATGATGAAGACGGCAACCTGGTACCCGACCGTTATAGCGGATGGGTGGACAGCTCTGACCTGAACTATCTGAACTCCATTTCTTACGGAAATCATACCGCAAGAAAAACGTACGAGTTCTCCGGGAACTTTGACTTTGATATAAAAATTACTGACTGGCTGACTTTCACGTCTGTCAATAACTACCGTTGGACAGGCTACTTCCAGTCTACTTATACAGATCCGCGTACAGACAGTGCTTCTGGAGTACAAGGACGTGTAGAAGAAGAACAGACCAACAACATACAACGATATACCAACCAATACCTGACATTCAACAAGATATTCGGAAAACACTCCGTACAGGCATTGCTGGCATATGAATTTATGGATACATCTGCCAAAGTAATCAACGCCAAAGGTACTGGTATCGTTTCTGGCTTTGAGGTACTGGATGCAACCGCTACCCCTGAAGAAGTTGGAGGAAACCTTACTGAATGGGCTAAACAGTCAGTTTTTGCCAAGGCAAACTATACTTACGACAACCGTTATCTTGCAGAAGTATCTCTTCGCCGAGACGGGGCTTCAAACTTTGGAGATGATAAGAAATACGGTAACTTCTTCTCAATCAGTGCAGGATGGAACATCAACCGCGAAAAGTGGTTCAAAGCCGACTGGGTAGACGTATTAAAGTTACGTGCATCTTATGGTTCAGTAGGTAATATTCCATACTCTAAATATCCGCAATACGGCTTGTACTCTGTTTCTTCTAACTACAATGGTATTCCTGCTATTCTTATCAGCCAGGTTGGCAACAAGGACCTGACTTGGGAACAGACTTATACCGCTGGAGTAGGTATTGATGCTAACTTCTTCAACAACCGTCTGCGTTTCGTATTCGACTACTACAATAAATACACTTCCAACATCTTATATCAGGTTCCGGTTTCCGGATTGACAGGTATCACCAGTCGTTGGCAGAACGTAGGAGAAATGCGCAACTCTGGTATTGAAATCACCATTGGTGGAGACATTATCCGTACAAAAGACTGGTTATGGAGCCTTGACCTGAACATGGGTTATAACAAGAACAAGCTTGAAAAGCTGTATGGTGACGACCCGAACATGATGATTATCGGTGGTGGTGGTAACGATACAAGCATCGCCGGAGCAGCAGAAAAAGTGTTGAAAGTAGGTTATAGCACCGACCGTTACTATCTGCGCGAATGGGCAGGAGTTGATCCGAAAAACGGTGCTCCTCTGTGGTATAAAAACGATGGTAGCGGAGAAACAACCAGTAATTATTCTGAAGCTAAACAAGTAATGACAGAAGCTACTTCACCAAAACTGTTTGGTGGATTCAATACCTCTCTGACATGGAAGAACATTGACTTGAACGCTTCATTCGGATTCTCACTCGGAGGTAAAATCTATAACTATTCCCGCCAGGAATACGACTCAGATGGTGCCTATACAGACCGTAACCAGATGAAGCTGATTGACGGTTGGTCACGCTGGGAAAAAGAAGGCGATATTGCCACTCATCCTGCTGCCTCTTACGGAAACAAGAGCAACTCAAACAAGGCATCTACCCGTTATCTGGAAGATGGAGATTACCTGAAACTGCGTTCTCTGTCTATCGGTTATAACTTGAACCTGTCTAAATATTATATCCAGAACATGCGTATTTATTTCACAGCTGAAAATGTATTTACACTTACAGGATTCTCAGGAATCGACCCTGAAGTCCCGGCATATTACGATGAAACTACCGGTACCTACAAGTCAATCGGTACTGCAGGAGCAAACCTTTATCCATCTACACGTAAATTCATGTTCGGTATCAATTTAACCTTCTAATTAGCACACACTTATGAAAAAGATAACTTCAACTATACTTTTATCCCTGAGTATCACAGGAGGAGTATTTACGTCTTGTGACATAGACCGATTCCCCAATAATTACATGGCAACCGACCAAGTAGCAGACAACCAGGAAGTACTTTTTGACAACATGCTGAACGGTATGTATGCACAGCTGAAAACATGGTCTGACCCTATGCACCGTTTAGGCGAATACGCTGGTGACAACATGATGATTCGCGGTGCCTCTACTGATGCCTTCTACGAATTCATCACTTACTCACGCACCCCAGATAACTACCGTCTGCAGAACTTCTGGGACTATGGATACAAAGCCATTGCACAGGCCTCAAATATTATCAACATGGCCAAAGAAACAGATGATCCGGAAATTAAAAGCAAATTAGGAGAATGCTACTATGTACGTGGTATGATGTATTTCTACCTGTGCCGTGCTTTCGGGCGCCCTTATTATCAGGCTCCTGATAAGAATCTTGGAGTTCCTATCGTAAATGGAACTCCTAGCAAAGAGGAAATCTCAAACCTTTCTCTGCCAGACCGTTCTACGGTAAAAGATACTTATCAACAAGCGATTAATGACTTGCGTACAGCTGAAAGTCTGATTACAACCTCGTTCAAGAGTGCGGACTATGCGTCAAAAGAAGCAGCTCAAGCCATGCTGTCACGAGTATATCTGTACATGAGTGGAACTTATGAAAATCCCAATACAGAATATGCCGACTCTGCACGCTATTATGCCGACCTCATCATTAACTCACCTCAATTCCGTTTGGTATCACGCGAGGATTACATGAAATCGGCCAGAACAGCTCCTGAAAACTATCCGGAAGCAATCTTTGTCATCAAACGTCTGGTCACCGACTTTCCCGGATTTGATTACTACTATGGCATCGGAGGTATGTACTCCAACATCGGTGGTATGGGATGGGGAGAAATGTATGCCAGTGCCAAGTACATCGAACTGCTGGATGAGACCAAACGTAACGACTGGAGAAAAGGTGATGAAGGAATTGTAGATGCTCGAGCTAAGTTCATTGAACCTCAATATATTACAGATGACAACGGAAAATACACAGAAGTTCTGCGTTTCATTACTCCCAATACTGCAGGAACAGGATATACTTATGTTCAGCTTCCTGTAAATGAGGGAAGAACAGAGTGCTGGACTGTAGACGAAAACAATAAGCCCAAAGACAGATATCCTATCAGCCTTTATTCAGGCCGCACTCCTGAAGAAGAATATTACACCATCAACTATAATGGTGCTACATACACAGGTGTAATTGATTATAAAATGGCTCTCAACAATGGTTACCCGATGTTCTACATCACTAAATGTTCACGCGAGGATAATCTGGAATCACAGCTGCATTCACCCATCATTTCACGTTTGGATGAAATGTACCTGAACCGTGCAGAAGCTTACGTAAAACTAGGACAGCTTGAAAATGCAAGAATTGATGTCAATGAAATACGTAAGCGTGCCATCAATGAACAAGCGACTTATGACTCAAATACTTTCTCAGCCAACGCTGCTGAATTGGTAGACAAAGAACGTCAATTGGAACTGGCTTATCAGGCTGAACGCAGTTACGATGTATTCCGTAACGGTGGCACACTGACCAGACAATATCCGGGACCTCATCCTACAAGTAATGTGCTTGCTACTGACTATCGTGTGACTTACTATATACCACAGACAGCTATTAACTCTTACCCGAACGGAAGCACATTAACTCAGAATCCGACAAGTGATGAAGGGGTTATTCTTCATTAATGAAAAAATCTGACAAGACTTTATACAAGCTGCCTCATTCTACTGGATGGGGCAGTTTTTTTACAGCCAAATTCCTCAGTAAACAAAGTTTTTCTCTTATAAAAAAACGCAAGTGCGTTTGATCTAAAACGCAAGTGCGTTTGATCTAAAACGCAAGTGCGTTTGAAGTAAAACGCAAGGACGTTTTTATCTGAACGCAAGGACGTTTTTCGGACACATACCGAAAAACACTTACCCAAACTATATTCTTTCTTACAGAATAAGAATGATTAGTTAAATAAAAATTGGAGTTAGCCTAATAAAAAATCCGGATTACTCGTTTTCGAGAACCCGGATTATACATTATATTATTCGTAGAATTCCTATCATTTAAACATCTTCTCCAAATCATCTTCTTTCAATACGGCCAGTACAGTCTTTCCATCTGGCGTATAGTTCGGAGTAGATACGGCAAACAAATCATCGACCAGGCGATTCATTTCCTCATCGGTCAGTACCTGTCCCGGTACAATGGCTGCTGCTTTTGCCAATGAAAGTGCAAGCATACTTTGTACCTCTTCTTTCACTTTGCAACCTTTCTCGATTGCAGTCTGTATCATTTCGGTAACCAGTTTCTCTGGATTCAATCCCTCAATTCCAGCTGGAATACCGTTAATAGAATAAGTACCCCCTCCCAGACTACTAAGATCAAATCCCAAGGCATTCAAATCGTCCATAAATTCCTCCAGTACAGGTATCTCAGAAGGAGAGAAATGTACCATATCCGGAAACAGCATTCGCTGGGAAGCATTCTTTCTATTTTCTATCTGCGCCATATAGCGGTCGAAGAGAATACGGATGTGGGCACGCTGCTGATTAATAATCATCAACCCAGACTTTACAGAAGTCAAGATATAGCTGCCTTTATACTGATAATGGTGCATGGAATTTTCCTGAGACTGCTTTTCACCTTCTTCACCTGAAAAAGATGGAGTAACGGCATCTTCTTGAGAAGCCTGTCCCCATTCTGTTGATTCTGGGAAAAACGGTCGTACTTCTTCTTCCGGTTGAATATCCGAATCCGACGGAGTGCGTTCCAGCCCTTCAAACAAAGGTTCCCACTCTACCCGATTTTTGTGACTGCCAAACGAAGGAGTATAATTTCCGCTTCTACCAAAATCCGGCATTCCACCTTTATTCATGGAAGAACGTACAGAGGAACCTGTAGACCCACCCCATTCTCTCACATCCTGTCCGAAGCTCTCCCTCTCCGTTTCTTTATTGGTTGCCGATGCAGAAGAGTAAGCAGAAGGAGGCACAGCTGTAGTATTAAAGGGATTATAAGAAGGATCAAAGCTGGTTTGAGGAGGTGCCACCGTATAAGGAGAATTCTCAAAGGCAGGAATGTCCGGCATACCTTCTGTATCAAAATCAATCGAAGGTACCGCGTTGAAACGTCCTAATGTTTCCTTTACTGCCGCAGAAAGAATCTGCCATACGGCTTGTTCATTCTCAAACTTAATTTCTGTCTTTGTAGGGTGTATATTGACATCTATATCGGAAGGTTCCACTTCGAAATAAATGAAATAAGATACTTGTTCACCCACTGGAATCAGGTTGTCGTACGCACTGGACACAGCCTTATGGAAATAGGGATGGCGCATATAACGACCATTCACAAAGAAGAACTGGCGTGCTCCTTTCTTACGGGCCGATTCAGGACGACCGATATATCCATGTATTTTCACCATGGTCGTATCAATGTCCAATGAAAGTAACTCCTGGTTCAGTTTCTTGCCAAACACTCCCATAATACGCTGCCGCAAAGGAAGGGCTGGCAGGTTCAGCATCTCTGTACCATTATGACTCAGCACAAAAGATATATCGGGATTGACCAGCGCAATGCGTTCGAATTCAGCTACAATGTTACTTAACTCCGTCTGATTGGATTTCAGGAACTTCCGACGGGCAGGTACATTGAAGAACAGATTTTTCACAGAGAAGTCACTGCCTCGCTGGCAGGCCACTGCCTCCTGCTTTTCTACCTGAGAACCGGAAATCTGAATGAAAGTACCTAATCCGTCTTCACTGGAACAAGTTTTCAGTTCTACCTGTGCTACAGCAGCGATGGAAGCCAAAGCCTCTCCACGAAAGCCCATGGTATGAAGAGCAAACAAATCAGCCGCCTCCCGAATTTTAGAAGTAGCATGACGTTCAAAAGCCATACGGGCATCCGTTTCCGACATGCCTCGTCCGTCGTCAATGACACGTATACATGTTTTTCCGGCATCCGTCACCAGCACTTCTATATTTTTTGCTCCGGCATCTACAGCATTCTCCACCAGCTCCTTTATCACAGAAGCCGGACGCTGTATGACTTCTCCTGCCGCAATCTGATTGGCTACAGAATCCGGCAACAAACGGATTACATCTCCCGATGTCATAGTGTAAATTCTCCTGTAATCAGATAATGTAAAATATATAGCAATACCACAATAGCCACAAACATGGCTCCGTAACTCAGAGGTTTACGTCCGCTTTCTTTGCGACGCTTCAGATAGGTAGTACCTTCTACAAACTTACCACGAATGTCTTCCGGATTAAACTCTTTAGGAGGAAGCATTCCCAGTTCACGTTTGGCTGTCTCTTCTATTTTCTGCAGTTTTTCCTTGCGTTCATCCACATAAATGTATTCATGACGGAATCCGCGAGGCTTTCTCATTGTAAACATTCCCATATATTATTCCTCCTTCTTATTTTCAAACAATCGGGCATTCGGCAAAACGACCGGACCACGTACATTTTTCTTCAACTGGTCTTCCACTCGTTTTCCTCTCCAATTAAAGATGTCGGCCTTATTGAGCGGACGAATGTAATCAAACCACACAAAATTCTCCAGACGGTCTTTTCCGGCCGGAATCTGCGACATCGGATACAACACGCCATTGGATTTGGGGCTCATCACCATACGCTCTATCTTACGGTTTTGCAGATAGATTTCCAGTTTACTGGTTTCAGACACATTCATTCCTATCAGCGTACTGTCGGAGTCCATCGGATAATAAACTACTCGTACAGAACCTATCACTTCTGTCTTTCGCATTTCCCCGTTCGTGAAATAGGACTTCATCTCTTTTCCCGTCACCTGGTTATAAATCGTTGAATCCACACGTTCTACCGAAAGTGCCTGCCCTATGATGTGCGACCAGTCAATTGTACTGTCGTTCATATAGACTTTTATTACTTCGCCTAAAAGCTGCTGGTTCTTGTTCCAGATAATCGGGTCACGATACATCGTAAGACAACTGTCCACTGTGGAAAAAACTAACGAATCGGCCGTACCCTGCACATCAGTACGATAAAAACGTACTTTATGGAAGGCTCTCATTTCACGGAACATGGAATCGGTATTCTGATGGAAAGTTTCCATCAGCAGAGTATCTGCATGAAGGAATAAACTATCACCCTGAGAATAGTCTATAGCTACGGCACTGTCCGTAGCAAAGGCATAGTCTGTCTGCTCGTTATAATAGCCATATTCTCCAGTAAGCATGTTCCGGTTGATTGTATCCGTCATCACCATCCGACTGAAAACCTCTCCCACGCCGGTATTACGGTCGTAGAAAAGCGTATCACCGGTCAGCTGTTTTCCCTGATTGGTCAGCACAGAACGGTCATACAAATCGGCCTTACCCGTTACGGTATTGTAAGTTCCCTTTTCAGAATAAATGTGGTTGGCATCGCTCCAAATATCCGAAGGGCCGACAATATCAGCTACCTTCGAAGCCGTGTTGTAACGTAAGGTATCCGACGTCAGTGTAAACTGAGGATTAACCAACTTCACATTGTAATTAAATACGGATTGCTTGGTCTGAGGACTATATTCTCCCCACTCGGAGGTCAGCACATTCTGCTCATCCATCAGGGTTCCCCCATCAAAGAAATATCCCAAGTTATAGACCCTGTCATAATTCAGGCTATCAGTCAGCAAGGTAGTCGTACGGTTCTCCATCCGGACATTACAGCGCATCTCTGCAATCTGTGTCAATCCATCATAGTACAACCGGTCGCCATAAAGAAACAGCGTATCTCCCTGCACCATTTTCACATTACCAAAAGCCTCAAAGCTGCTGACTTTATCGTAGTAACATGCACTGTCGCAATACATGTACACACTATCATGACGGAAACTCACATTTCCGGTTACAATCTGTGCGTCCGGATGACTTGCATCCTTACGCAACAAATCAGAATGTAACAAATAGACTTTACTTTTAGCTACCGGACGCTGCTTGGAGTCCTCTGGCTTTTGTTTCCCCTCAGCCTCTGTTTTCGTGCGCGCAGTCTGTGGAGAGACAGCTATCCCCCCTTGTGCCGACAAGCCAAGAATGGTCAGGCAAAATGCGACAAAGAGCAAAAAAATTGCAGACTTTCTCATCACTGTTTAATCCATCCCGGATATTTAAAATCGCACTTACGCCAAGACGGGTTGATACGCACGTAAGTATTTTTTTGTTTTTCTACAATCCACTTCTGCAGTTTTTCTTCACTACGGTTGGCCGTAACAATGTCTTTCAGACGCTGATAGTCTTCTGAGATTGTAGCTTTATGTCCGTCAATACGATTTTTCAATTTTACGATAGCACACACTTCTTTTCCTTTTGCATTAATCATTGTAAAAGGTTTGGAAACTTCGCCAATCTGCATTCCCTCTACGGTCTTTGCGACTTCCTGAGAAATCAAGCCAGCCAGCTGCTGCATTTCAAAACGCGAAGTAGAAGTCTGCGGGTTAGCCAGCAAACCGTGGTTGTTACGTGTATCTTTATCCTGAGATACCCATGTAGCCGCTTCATCAAAAGTTACTTTTCCTTTTCGGATGTCGTTAGCCAGTGTATCCAGTTTATTCAATTCGGCCTCAATTTCTTTTTCATCCACACGAGGCTTAATCAAAATATGGCGATAACTTACACGGTCACCACGCTTTTCAATCAACTGAGCAATATGATAACCATATTCTGTTTCAAACACTTTTGAAATCTTCTTCGGGTCAGTCAGGTTAAATACCACATTGGCAAACTCCGGAGTCAATTCTCCACGACCTGTAAAGCCATATTCTCCTCCACGACGAGCAGAACCCGGGTCTTCAGAATACATACGTGCCAACGTAGAGAAAGTAGTTTCTCCCTTATTGATACGGTCTGTAAAATCACGCAATTCTTTCTTTACACGTTCGATTTCTTCTTCCTTAATCTTAGGCTCCCTGGTAATAATCTGTACCTCTACCTGAGTAGGCACAAAAGGAATACTGTCCTGAGGAAGCTTACTGAAATAGTTGCGCACTTCCGCAGGAGTCAGCTTGATGTCTCCTACAATCTTCTTCTGCATTTCCTGTACCGTCAATCCGTCACGAATATTCTCACGCAACATTTCACGTATCTGAGTAGAAGTTTTATTGTAATATTCTTCGAGTTTTTCTTTTGAACCAATCTGTTCAGTCAACCATGAAATTCGTGTTTCTACCTGCTGCAGAACTTCCTGGTCGCTCACCTCAATACTATCTATCTCAGCCTGGTGAAGAAAAAGTTTCTGTACAGCCAATTCTTCTGGTATCACACAATAGGGATCACCATCAAAACGGCGACCTTCATACTGTGCATTCAAACGCTCATTCTCTACGTCTGATTTCAGAATAGCTTCATCGCCGACAACCCACACCACTTCATCAATCACATTATCTTGTGCCACGGCGGGTACTGTTCCTGTCAAGGCAAGCAAAATAGCCAAGACACCAGTCATAATCAATTTATTCATTTTCTGTCTATTTGATTTGTTTTGGTCCATTACATTACAAAGGACGAAGATACGGCATTAATTACTTTTTTCCGCTACAATTAACGGTTTTTAAAATGTCTTGGTTAATTTCAATCCTGAAGCCTCGCTTTAACTCTTCCATTTGTGTTCTCTCCGTCCACAAACGATAGTCACGCTGCACTTCATTGCGCACATCCTGAAAGTCTTCCGGCCCTTTCTTCAGGCGCTTTCCCAATACAAAAGCATAAGGTAAATCAGTACGAGGAGTAAAATGCCCGCATTTAAAAGCTAACTTATCTACGTAAGGGTTCGTTCCAATCTGAAACAAGCCTGTTTCTACAACGACCTTCCATTCCGGATTCTCTTGAGAAAAAGCGGAAATTTCCTCATTCCATTTATTTAAGGGACATTTCTTCAGCCTCTTTTTCAGCTTTGAAGCCACTTTCTTATTCAAACAATGAATCACTCCTCCTTTAAAATGAGGCAAATCCCATGCGTAATCGTTTTTATGACTTTCAAAATAGTTCTGCAATTCCTTATCAGAAATAGTACCTGATTTTGTGCCTCCATGGCGCTTATCCCAATACGCAGCCAATAAGCCATCGGAAACTTGACACAACTCCATTCGAGTCTTGTTCAACAGACTATCTTTCCGCTCGGTAAAGCCTGAATCAGCAACCTTTTGCAGGGCCGCATTTCCAGTCGTTTCTGATGGATATACTCCTTGCCTGCGATCCAATAGATACACGATGTGAATACCTAAAGGAGAAAAAAATGGAGCAGAATAGCTACCTTTTTTCAATGTGTTCAATTGCCCGGTAAACTCTTTTATCAGACATCTTTCCGGAATCCACTCCCCATCCAAATAAGGAGAAGGCAAGGGAGCCTTCACATAAGATTGTGCCAGTTTTTCAAAAGGTATACCATTTTTTAAAGCCGTATAAACAGAATCTATACGCTGTCTGGCTACACGTTCCTGTTCGGAAGAAGCATGTTGGGGCAAAAGAAATGAAATCTGACGAAATCTTACCCAATTTAAAAGAGTATCTTGTTTTTGGGACATTCCCCTCTCTTCCGATTTCAGAATTTCATTTTGCAAGGCACTGCATTGCAACCGGAAATCGGTGATAGTATCCCAGCTTTGTCTTTTAGCATCTGCCACCTTCAACTTATAATACAAGAAATGAGGCAAGAACCGTTCTACAGATACACGACTAACTGCATACACCTGGGTATAATAATGCTCAAACTCCTCTACCGAAGTTTCCTCTCCATCAATCCGAAAAAGTACCCTGCGATCTTCTGCATAAGAAACAGAGAATTTCAGCCCCATCAACAAACATAGGAATAACCACGCAATTCTACACATAACAGATTCTATTCATCATTTCATTAAACAAAAAATCATCCTGTTCGCCAGAACAGACTTACTGAAAGCAAGTCTGCCTGACGTCAGAATGATTATATCCGTATTATAAGTCAAAGATTATCTTACTGAGGACGACTATAGTTAGGTGCCTCACTTGTAATAGATACATCGTGCGGGTGACTTTCCAGAACTCCGGCATTAGTGATACGAGTAAACTTCGCATTATGCAATTCTTCAATATTATGAGCTCCGCAATAACCCATACCGGCACGCAAACCACCTACCAGCTGATAAATTACTTCATACAAAGAACCTTTATAAGGCACACGAGCAGCAATACCTTCTGGAACAAGCTTTTTCACATCGGTAGTTCCACTTTGGAAATAACGGTCTTTTGAACCATTTTCCATAGCTTCCAATGAACCCATTCCACGATATGACTTAAACTTACGACCATTAAAGATGATGGTATCGCCCGGAGATTCCTCAGTACCGGCAACCAACGAACCAATCATTACGCTGTAACCACCGGCTGCCAAAGCTTTCACCACATCACCTGAATAACGCAAGCCACCATCTGCAATCAAAGGAATACCTGTTCCTTCCAAAGCCTTTGCAACATCATATACGGCTGTCAACTGAGGAACACCTACACCGGCAACCACACGAGTTGTACAGATAGAACCCGGGCCGATACCTACTTTTACTGCATCTGCACCAGCTTCAGCCAACATCTTAGCTGCTTCACCTGTAGCTACATTTCCTACAACAATATCAATTCCAGGGAAACGTTTCTTAGCTTCTTTCAGCTTTTCAATCACGTACATAGAATGTCCGTGAGCTGTATCAATTACAATGGCATCTGCACCAGCATTCACCAAAGCTTCCATACGGTCGAATGTATCAGCAGTTACTCCCACACCGGCAGCTACACGCAAACGACCTTTAGAATCTTTGCAAGCCATTGGTTTATCTTTTGCTTTTGTAATGTCTTTATAAGTAATCAGACCAATCAGCTTTCCATCCTTGTCTACTACCGGAAGTTTTTCAATCTTGTTTTCCTGCAGAATCTTGGAAGCAGTCTCCATGTCTGTACCCGGCTCTGTTGTCACAATATTTTCCTTTGTCATCACCTCATCGATACGCTTATTCATATCCTTTTCAAAGCGCAGGTCACGGTTTGTAACAATACCAACCAAGTAATTCTCATCATCTACTACAGGAATACCTCCGATTTTGTATTCAGCCATCAAATCGAGTGCATCTTTCACTACAGAGCCTCTCTTAATGGTCACCGGATCATAAATCATTCCGTTTTCCGCACGCTTCACAATTGCCACCTGACGAGCTTGTTCCCCGATAGACATGTTCTTGTGAATTACTCCGATACCTCCTTCACGAGCAATGGCAATGGCCATCTGTGCTTCGGTAACTGTATCCATAGCTGCAGTTACAAACGGAATTTTCAACTCAATGTTACGTGAAAACTTAGTCGAGAGTTCGACTGTTTTAGGTAAAACCTCAGAATAGGCCGGAATCAACAATACATCATCGTAAGTTAATCCGTCCATAACAACTTTATCTGCAATAAATGACATAGGGCTTTATGCTTTAGATTTTATTGCGTGCAAATATACAGAATTTTCTCAAAAAGTAAAAAAGCAGTTAACATCTTTTTCATACCACATACCTATCAAATAAAAACAGCTGCTTGCAAGGAACACCCCTCACAAGCAGCTGCACAATATCATTAAATAAATGATTAATTAGCCATTTCAGAAATGAACTTGATACGTACCAGACGAATTTCGTCTTCTGTATAGTCGTCACCCAGTTCATCCATTGCATCATCAATCTTATCAGTTACTGATTCCTTGAAATAATCATAAATATCCTGCATGTGGTCTTCATCCATAATTTCTTCCAAGAAATAGTCAATATTCAGTTTGGTTCCTGAATATACAATGGCTTCGATTTCATCCAGCAACTCACCAAATTCAATACCTTTTGCCACTGCAATATCATCCAAAGCGACCTTTCTATCGATACTCTGAATAATAGAGACCTTCAGCTTAGATTTGTTAGCTACAGTACGCACTCTCAAATCTTCCGGACGGTCTATTTCATTTTCTTCGCAGTGCTTCTTAATCAATTCGCAGAATTCCTGACCATAGCGTTTAGCCTTTCCAGCTCCTACGCCCGGAATATTCTGCAATTCTTCCAAAGTAACCGGATAAATGGTAGCCATTGCCTCAAGAGAAGGATCCTGGAAAATCACATAAGGTGGCACATCCAGTCTCTTTGCCATTTTCTTCCGCAAGTCTTTCAACATGGAATACAGCACGGGGTCTACTGCACACGAAGCCCCACTTCTCATCGGAGTTTCATCTACCTCTTCTTCTTCAAAGTCTGCATCCTCAACTATCTTGAACGACTTCGGTTTTTTCAAGAACTTATGCCCTTCTGGCGTAACTTTTAATAAGCCATAGTTTTCCACATCCTTTGCCAGGTAACCAGCGATAAGAGCCTGACGAATGACTGCATTCCACAATCTTTCTTCTTCTCCCATACCTGAACCAAACACCTCTAAGTCTTCATGCTTATGTGCAAGCACTTCAGATGTTTCTTTACCCAACAATATATCGATAATATAATCTTGCTTAAAGTTTTCTTTTACAGCAATGATTGCTTCAATCACTGCACACAACGAATCCTGAGCCTCCACTTGTTTCTTTGGATTTAAACAGTTATCACAATTACCACAATTATCTTCCGTATATTCCTCTCCAAAATAATGCAACAAAATTTTTCTTCTACACACTGAAGATTCTGCGTAAGCAGCTGTTTCCTGCAATAGCTGACGTCCGATTTCTTGCTCTGAAATAGGCTTTCCCTGCATAAATTTCTCCAGTTTCTGCAGGTCCTTATTGGAATAGAATGTAATGCACTGTCCTTCTCCACCGTCACGTCCTGCACGTCCGGTTTCCTGATAATACCCTTCCAAACTCTTAGGTACATCATAATGAATCACAAAGCGTACATCCGGTTTATCAATACCCATTCCAAACGCAATCGTAGCTACAATCACATCAATGTCTTCCTTCAGGAAAGCATCCTGATTCCCATTACGGGTAGCAGAATCCATTCCTGCATGATAAGCGCGAGCCTTGATACCATTTGCCAGCAATATTTCAGTGAGCTCTTCCACCTTCTTACGGCTCAAGCAATAGATAATACCTGACTTGCCTTCGTTCTGCTTGATGAACTTGATAATATCCTTATCCACATTAGCAGTCTTGGCACGTACTTCATAATAAAGATTCGGACGATTAAAAGACGAACGGAATTCCGTTGCATCCATCATTCCCAAATTCTTTTGGATGTCCATCTTTACCTTTGGAGTAGCCGTTGCCGTCAAAGCAATTACCGGAGCTTTCCCAATTTCATTGATTATCGGACGAATCCGGCGATACTCCGGTCGGAAGTCATGCCCCCATTCCGAAATACAATGTGCCTCATCCACCGCATAAAATGAAATCTTCACGTGTCTCAGAAAATCTACATTCTCCTCTTTCGTCAAAGATTCAGGAGCTACATAAAGTAACTTTGTCTTTCCGGCCATGATGTCGGCTTTCACCTGATCTGTAGCCGATTTTGTCAATGAGGAATTAATAAAATGAGCAATGCCATCTTCCTCACTAAAATTACGCATAGCATCCACCTGATTCTTCATCAGGGCAATGAGCGGTGAAATCACAATAGCAGTTCCATCCATCAACAGAGAAGGAAGCTGATAGCATAATGACTTTCCACCTCCTGTAGGCATTAACACAAACGTATCCTTTCCTGATAATAAGTTTCGGATAATCGCCTCCTGGTTTCCTTTAAAAGTATCGAATCCAAAATACTTTTTAAGAGCTGCTACTAAATTGATATTTTCCGCCATTGTTCTTGGATTTAGATTTTCATTGATTGTAGAAATTTTGTTTCCGCATGTAACAAAGTTATAAACAACTTTTCATATTACACAAATATTTCAGGGAATATTTCATCGGAAGCTTTTATTTTCTCACTAAAAAACCTTTACATTATGCCATTTGCAGACGGGAAACATTTGCCTTCCCCATTTGCTGTTTGGCGTAATCCAACGTCACCACAAAACGTTCGGTCTGTTGTGACGGAATTTCAAACATGACATCATTCATTATGGTTTCCACAATAGAACGCAAACCACGAGCACCTAATTTGTACTCTATCGCCTTGTCGACAATATATTCAAACACCTCCGATTCAAATTCCAGTTTCACCCCATCCATCTCAAACAATTTTACATACTGCTTGATAATTGAATTTTTGGGTTCTGTAAGAATATTGCGCAATGCCGTACGGTCCAATGGGTTCAAGTAGGTAAGTACCGGCAAACGACCAATAATTTCCGGTATCAATCCGAATGATTTCAAGTCCTGAGGAGCAATGTACTGCATCAAATTTCCCCGGTCTATTTTCACCGCTTCCTTCGCCGCACTATATCCCACCACATTGGTATTCAGCCGTTGAGCGATTTTTCGTTCAATACCGTCAAAAGCTCCTCCGCAAATAAACAGGATATTCTTAGTATTGACCGGAATCATCTTCTGGTCCGGATGCTTACGTCCTCCCTGAGGAGGAACATTCACCACAGAACCTTCCAGCAGCTTCAACAAGCCTTGCTGCACACCTTCTCCACTTACATCACGCGTAATGGAAGGGTTATCTCCTTTCCGGGCAATTTTATCAATTTCGTCAATAAAAACGATACCCCGTTCCGCCTCCTCCACGTTATAGTCAGCCACCTGAAGCAAGCGGGTCAGAATACTTTCAATATCTTCTCCCACATATCCTGCTTCGGTCAGTACAGTCGCATCTACAATGGTAAAAGGTACATGAAGCAACTTAGCAATGGTACGAGCCAGCAAAGTCTTTCCGGTTCCGGTGCTTCCCACCATAATGATGTTTGACTTTTCAATCTCCACATCATTCTTATCCTTAGGTTGAAGCAAACGTTTGTAATGATTATACACCGCTACAGCCAAATAGCGTTTTGCATCATCCTGACCAATCACATACTGGTCCAGGAATTCTTTGATATCCTTCGGCTTAGGGAGCTCAGACAAATTCAGGTCTGTAGGTCCCTGCCCTTGATGATGCATCGCTTCTTTTACGATTTCATGTGCCTGTTCTGCACAACTGTCACAGATACATCCATTCACTCCTGTAATCAGGAAGCCCACTTCGTCTTCTGTGCGACCGCAAAAGCTACATCTTCTTTTCGAGTTTCTTGAAGTCCTTTTTTCTTCCAAAGCCTATCTAGTTTTTAAGTAAATCACAGTGTTACAATGAAGGTTTACGAGATAGCACTTCATCAATCATACCATACTCTTTAGCCTCGGATGCTGTCATCCAATAATCACGGTCAGAATCTGCCCAAACCTTATCAAAATCCGTATGAGAGTGATCGGCAATGATTGTATACAATTCTTTCTTCAGTTTCTGAATTTCACGAGCTGTAATTTCAATATCCGAAGCCTGACCTTGCGCTCCTCCCATCGGCTGATGAATCATCACGCGTGAATGGGTCAGAGCTGAACGTTTTCCTTCTTTTCCAGCTACCAACAATACGGCTGCCATAGAAGCTGCCATACCTGTACAAATTGTAGCCACATCGCTACTGATAAACTGCATAGTATCATAAATACCTAAACCTGCATACACTGAACCGCCTGGGGAGTTGATATAAATAGAAATATCCTTACCAGAATCCACTGAATCCAGATACAAAAGCTGAGCCTGCAAAGTATTGGCTGTATAATCGTCAATCTGGGTTCCGAGGAAAATGATACGATCCATCATCAAACGAGAAAAGACATCCAACTGCGTCACATTCAATTGACGTTCTTCCAAAATATACGGATTCAAGTATCCTGCTTGCGACTTGATGACATCATCAAGTACCATACTGTTCATTCCGAGATGCTTGGTAGCATATTTTCTAAAATCGTCCATCATAATCCTTATATTAATTCTACAATATAAAAGAGGCTTTTAACCCCCTTTCTTCTGAAAAAACAAAAGTACAAAACACTTCTATCTTACAGAAGAAGTCAAGTTAAAAGCCTCCTTTTTTAGAATATTTTAGCAATCAATTTTGAGAGCCAAATTGCTTATTGAAACATTTTGTTGAATTCTTCTGCAGAAACAGCTTTGTGATTCAATGTTACCTGACCTTTCAAGATTTCAGACAACTTAGATTCAACAACGCGGTTTACCAGAGCTTCTACCCTTTCACGTTTCTTCAACATTTCTTTTGAATAGTTTTCCAACAATTCATCAGGAACGTTAATCATACCATACTGAGCAAACTGTGCACGAGTAGCTTCCTTAGCCATGTTAGTGATGTCAGCCTGTTCTACCTTAATATCGTTAGCAGCTACCAGTTTTTCTTTGATCAGGTGCCAAGTCAGTTCTTCCAGGCTCTTTTCGTAGTTTTCAGAAACGAATTCTTCACCTTTTTCCTTGTTGTTTTCCAACATGATACGTTTCATCAGTTCATCAGCAAACTGCAGTTTACCAACCTTTTCTGACAAGTAAGTACGTACATCCAGCAAGAACTTATAGTCGCTGTCAGCTTCAAACTGTTTTGCAATTGTTTCCTTAATCTGAGCACGGAATTCTTCTTCGCTGTGAGCCTTTCCTTCACCCAATACCTGGTCAAACAGTTCCTGAGTTAAGTCACCCGGAATCATACGAGTGATTTCTTCAATCTGGAAGCTGAAGTTACCTTTGTAATTAGCTACTTCTTCTTTCTTCACTTTCAACAGAGAAGCCAACTCAGCTTCATTGTTATCGAAAGCAACTGACGGATTAAATACCAATACAGTATTTACCTTTGCATCGTTGAAGATAGCTTTCTGGTCATCGTTCTTCATGTATGAAGGCATCATTACTGCACCTTCTACCTGCACACCACCTTCTTTTGTATTGCCGTTTTCATCCAACTCAGCCAACAGACCTTTCAGCATATCCTTATCCTGATAGTCTTCAACCTTGTCATACTTAGCAGTACGCTGTCTGTACATATTTACCTGCTGATCTACCATTTCATCTGTTACGTTAATATCATAGTAGTCAACAGTATCATTATTAGACAAATCTACATTGAACTCAGGAGCCAATGCAATATCGAAAGAGAATTCAAAATTCTCATCAGTTTCAAAGTTTGCGTTATTTTCTTTCGGCAGAGGAGTACCCAACATGTTAACTTTGTTTTCACGGATATACTCACCTACTTTTTCCTGCAACAGTTTGTCAACTTCTTCCAGCAATACAGAAGTTCCATACTGTTTTTTAATCAATCCCATAGGAACCATTCCCTTACGGAATCCAGGCATATTTACTCTCTGACGAAGAGTTTTCAGTGCTTTTTCAACTTTTTCCTGATAATCAGCTTTTTCAATCTGAACAGTAAGCACAGCGCTTACGTTGTCTACATTTTGCAATGAAATATTCATTTTCGACTTATTTATTTAATTATTAATTATTTCTCGTATTTACCAAAAGAGGTTGCAAAAATAATGTTTAATCTTTCAATAACCAAACTGACAAGCTAAAAAATCTTTACGGCTTCTGAATCCTTGTCAACCAACCAAATAAAAAACGGCAGAAAGCATATCCACCTTCTGCCGTTCCTTATTATCTCAACCTGAGTCTTATCAATATCAAACTTTACGAGCCTTGCTATTTTCCTCTTTCTTCACCTTCTGCAGCAAGTCGGATGCGAATATGAAGTTGTTCAACCGCTCGTTCGTGGCATTGAATACCTCGTCTTTTGTTCCTTCCCATTCCTTGTGCCCCTGGTATATGTACAATATGCTTTCACCAATACCCATCACAGAGTTCATATCGTGCGTATTAATGATTGTCGTCATATTATATTCTTTGGTAATATCATGAATCAAATCATCAATCACCAGCGACGTTTTAGGGTCAAGTCCGGAATTCGGCTCATCACAAAACAAGTATTTCGGCTGCAGGGCAATGGCACGCGCTATAGCCACACGCTTCTGCATGCCTCCGCTGATTTCACCGGGATATTTTGACTGGGCATCAATCAGATTCACACGGTCCAGACAAAACTGCGCACGCTTCACCCTGTCCCGGTAAGTGTCATTGGAAAACATATCCAGCGGAAACATCACATTCTCCAGCACAGAAAGCGAGTCAAACAAGGCGGCGCTCTGAAATATCATCCCCATCTCCCGTCTCAGCGCCTTCTTTTCCCGCTTCCCCATATCCAGCAGGTTACGTCCGTCATACAGAATTTCTCCGCTTTCCGGGGTAAGCAGTCCTACAATACATTTCATCAACACCGTCTTTCCAGAACCACTCTGCCCGATAATCAAGTTGGTTTTCCCGTTTTCAAACGAAAAATTAATATCTTCAAGAACTGTACGTCCTTCAAATGACTTGCATATAGAATTTAGCTGTATCATCCCATCAACAATTGTGTAAGTATCAAATCTGAAAACAAAATCAAGACACTGCTTGAAACCACAGAGTCCGTACTGGCTTTACCGACCGCAATAGAACCTCCTTCTACCGTATATCCAAAATAAGCAGACACACTGGCTATGATAAAGGCAAAAAATAAGGATTTAATAAAGCTACACCAGATATACCATTCCACAAAGCAATACTGTAAACCATATTCCAAATCCGTCGCATTCATGATACCGGCAAACCAGGCTGTACAGAAAGCCCCTATCACTCCCGCAAAAATACTGAAAATCACCAGAAAAGGAATCATGGTCATCAATCCCAGAATCTTTGGAAGAATCAGATAAGAGGCTGAGTTTACTCCCATAATTTCCAGTGCATCAATCTGCTGTGTCACCCGCATCGTACCAATCTCCGAAGCTATGTTCGACCCGACTTTTCCCGCTAAAATCAAGCACATGATAGAAGATGAGAATTCCAGCAGCAAGATTTCACGAGTGGTATATCCCACCACGAAACGCGGCATCCAAGGACTTTCAATATTCAATTTAATCTGAATACAAATTACAGCACCAATAAAAAAAGAAATCAGCAACACAATACCAATCGAATTGATACCCAATTGTACCATTTCATTCAGGTACTGCTTAAAATACATCCGGAAACGCTCCGGACGGGAAAATACACGCCCCATCAACATGAGGTATTTTCCAAGGTTTGTAACAGGCTTTATCATATTATTACAATCATGTTTGACACAAAAGTAGTGCTTTTTAGCTATATTATAATAAAAGACAGGAGGATTTTCGAATTAAGAACCACAGAAGCCAAGATTTTTACTACTTTTGCACGACTGAACAGCTAACAAAAGGACAATGGCAGCACAAGAAAATCAAGAATCTACGACCGAAAAGTTTGAATTACCTTCAGACGGCAGAATGGTGCTACGAACCGAGAACCTGGTCAAAAAATACGGAAAACGAACAGTGGTGAGTCATGTTTCCATCAATGTGAAACAGGGGGAAATTGTAGGACTGCTCGGCCCTAACGGTGCGGGTAAGACCACCTCTTTCTATATGACTACCGGATTGATTGTCCCCAATGAAGGACATATTTATCTAAATGATAAAGACATAACTTCCTATCCTGTTTACAAACGAGCCCAAAATGGCATCGGTTACCTGGCACAGGAAGCTTCTGTGTTCCGCAAAATGAGCGTGGAAGACAACATTGCTTCTGTATTGGAGTTAACCAATAAGTCACCGGAATACCAGAAAGAGAAACTGGAAAGTCTGATTGCCGAGTTCCGCCTACAGAAAGTACGCAAGAACTTAGGAGACCAACTTTCTGGAGGTGAACGCCGCCGTACGGAAATTGCCCGCTGTCTGGCAATCGACCCCAAATTTATCATGCTTGACGAACCGTTTGCCGGAGTAGACCCGATTGCCGTGGAAGACATCCAGCACATCGTCTGGAAACTGAAAGACAAAAACATCGGTATTCTGATTACAGACCATAACGTGCAGGAAACACTTAGCATCACTGACCGTGCTTACCTGCTGTTTGAAGGAAAAATCCTCTTCCAGGGAACTCCGGAAGAACTGGCTGAAAACAAGATTGTCCGCGAAAAATACCTGAGTAACAGTTTCGTACTGCGAAGAAAGGATTTCCAGTTGAAAGAAATCAAAGAGTAAAGATTTCACATAACATAACAGGCAGCAAAGCACCACATTTGTTGTACTTGCTGCCTGCTTCCTTATTACAAACATCGAACCATGACTACTATTTATTAGTGGATGTCCATCCACTTCCCGTTTTTAATCGGAAAAAATGTTTTTTGCTTGCATCCAAATATACTCCTCCGTTTGTAGAATAATCAGAGGGAAATCAATGTTGTCCTAAACGATTTATAGGTACGATGAATATGAGGTTGTCTCATTTTGAGACAGCCTCTCTTTACTTCCTTTTTTTGTTTTTATCGAAAAACGTTTAGGACAACATTGGTATGCTCCAGTCTTTTTGCCAGGAAACACTTCTCCCCTATAGAGCAGCTCACATTGGAGCGTTCTTTACAAGAACTGGATTCAGCCATATTGCAGAAACCGATGTTCCATAAATACCACGAAGTCAGACTGGACAGTTTCAAACAAGAATTGAGCCAGACGCATGATTTATGGAAAGCCTATCATCTATGCGGATCACTGTTCTACGAGTACCTGCATTTTCAAGCAGACTCCTCCTTACACTACATTGAACAGAAAGCCCAGCTACTACCCTTATTAAAGGCTCCTCATTTACAAGATGAAATCCACATAAACCGTGCAGAAGTATACAACATCAAAGGAATGTATACCGAATCCCTCGCCGAACTACAAGCTACCCCCCCGACAAATGACAGAGGGAATGCGACGTTATTACTACAGTGTGTATGCCAATTACTATGCGTATCTGGCCAATTATCATCAGGTAGAAGAATTGGACAGAAAATACAAAAATCTGTCTGACCTTTACAGGGATTCCGTATTCATGCTGCTGCCGCCCGGAACCGACCGTGAAATTATATTTGCAGACAAACTGATATTCTCCCACAAACCGGAAGAAGCAATTCAGAAACTGAAAGAACAACTACGCACAAACAAAGACACCAAACGGAGAGTATACCTTTACTATGTCCTTTCGGATGCCTATGCCATGTGTAATGACTCCATATCTCAAATGTATTACTTGGCCCAAACAGCCATACAAGATTTACACATGTCTGTACGTGAATATGCTGCTTTGCAAAAACTCGGATGGCAGCTTTATAAACAAGGAAATCTTGAGCGTGCTTACAACTACCTGAGATGTTCCATGAACGATGCATTTGACTGCAATTCCCGGTTACGGTTTGCCGAAATAAAGGACTACTCCATTGTAGTAAACAAGGCTTATATAGACATGCAGAACCAGAAATATGTAACCATGCGCCGTACTGTCATTGTCACCGTTATGCTGGTGGTAGTGATGCTTGCCAGCATCATTATGCTAGTCTATTGGATGAAAAAACTGCAACGCATGAAACGCTTGCTTGCAGAAAATAACGAGCAACTTACAATAACCAATCATAATCTGGCCATAACCGGAAAAATTAAGGAAGCCTATATCGGACGTTACCTGAGCCACTGTGTAGAGTATATCGAAAAGCTAGACCAATACCGCCGGTCACTCGTAAAACTGGCAATGGCTTCAAAAATAGAAGAATTGTTCAAAACACTGCGTTCCGAAAAATTCATCAAAGAAGAACGTGAAAACTTTTACAAAGAATTCGACCGTTCGTTCCTGGATTTATTTCCCAATTTCGTGAACGACTTCAACCAATTGCTGCCGGAAGACCAACGCACCTATCCCAAACCGGATGAATTACTGAACACGGAACTTCGAGTCTTCACTCTGATACGGCTTGGAGTGACCGAAACTGCCAACATCGCCTATTTTCTGGGATATTCCTTGTCTACAGTCTATAATTACCGGAGTCGTTTCCGCTTGAAAGCCCTTCACGGGAAAGACCTGTTCGAACAAGAAGTGATGGCGTTGTAAAATAAAAATTCCCGGCAGTGAGAAATTCTTTTCGTACTACCGGGAATTCTTGTCAAGGCTGAAAGCTTGTAGCCAATAAAAGTCCATGAGCCGGAACAGACACCGTTCCTTCCAACTCTCTGCCAGTCATATAATCATATTTTATCCCGTCTGGCAAGAGAAGCGGTCCGGTTTCCTTATCTCCAAAGTTACCAACCACATACATTACCTCAGCCCCATTCTTCAATGTCAGGCTACGAGGAGTAGTACTCCAGTAGTTCTCCGTTACATTCCATGAAAATATCGCATCATTCTGAAACAAGTCCTTATGCGTTACCCGTAAGTTCAGTAACCTTGCATACACATCATATAAACCTTTTCTTTCCGGTTCCGTATAATATTCCCAATGTAAAGGTTTCTTTTCCATTTTATTGTCTTCTGTTCCCCGCGTCACATCATAGCCCAGTTCTCCAAACTGCCAGATCATTTTCGGCCCCGGCACAGTAAAGCAAAAAGCTGCATTGACAGCCAACTGACTCATCCGGACAGACAAATTCTTCGCAATTGCTCCATTTCCATAGGTTAACGCCTTATAGGCCACCCGTTCTACATCATGACTTTCCATGAAACCCACATAACCTCCGTACTTCATTGAATTAGTTCCGGTGTAAAGACAGCTGAAATCACTGTATTCCTTCCATCCCATTCCCGACTGACAATAAGCATTATTGGCATCCCGCCACAACTTCATTCCATATCCGGCCAGCTCCTTTTCTTCTTCATCACAACAAAAATGTTCCAGAATCACTACAGCCTCTGGTTTAACAGAAGCCACAACATCATAATACTCTTTCAGGATTCTGATACGTCCGGCATCATAATCAGCCACCGTAGCCTCAGTACATTCCCTTTGTGTCAATCCTTTAGTAAGGTCAAAACGAAAACCGTCAATATGGTATTCGTCCAGAAGGAACTCCAGATTCCGCTTGACAAACGACCTTACCAGCTCCGATTCATGATTAAAATCATGGAACACGCTATAAGGATGAGGAGCATCCACATTAAACCATGGGTTGTTTTCCGCTGTCTTATTATCTGTCCGGTTCCAGTAGAGTTTAGCAAATGGCATGCTTCCCGTGGCATGATTATATACAACATCAAAGATCACAGCCAATCCTCTGGCATGACATTCATCAATAAACCTCTTATACATATTTTTTGTCCCATACGCTTTATCCAGAGCAAAATAGAAACAAGGATTGTATCCCCAACTGTCATTCCCATCAAATTCCTGTACAGGCATAAGTTCAATGGCATTCACCCCTAACGACTTGAGATAATCAAGTTTACCTAAAGCGCCACTAATATCAGATGTCTCCGTAAAGTCCCTTAAAAGCAACTCATAGATAATCAGATTATCCTTATCTTTCAGACTAAATTCATTCCTCCACGAATAAGGTTCTTGATTAATCTTGAAGGCAGAAACAATACCTCTTCCCCCCTCCGGATAGACTCTTTCAGAAGACGGATATACTGATTCGGGAATATACTTGTCATTATCGGGGTCGAGAATTTTCTCTGAATAAGCGTCTGCTATACGGATAATCTCTCCATCCCGCATGCCCGTATAATACTGAAAGCGATATTCCTTATCAGAATCAAGACCTGTCAGTGTAATCCACCAGCACCCATTCGCATTATCCCTATACATTTGGGAAGTTTCATCATTGGCTGGTGTCCAATCATTGAAATCTCCCACAATGTGCGCAAAATCCTTATGCTTACCATTCTTATCTTTGTCATAAAACGCAAAAGTAACGCTGTAATCTGCATTGACATTGATGCCCTCTCTGGTTCCTGCCGGCATGGCCTTCTCCTTTATGGGCGCAGGCTGAAACATATGATACTTGTTGTCCGTTACCTTTATATAAAAGTCCGTATCCGTTCCCTTCTTGGTTCCGTCTTCATTGCGTATCACAATTCCAAGCTCATTGACAGGCGTTTCCCCCGAAGCAAACCATTCACGTATGGAAGGAGACAACGAAATTGACCAGCAATTGTTGCCTTCCGATGTCATTTTGCATTTATCAATATTTTCATTCCATTCGGCAGGTACGAACAACCATGCCTCCTCGTTCACAATTCCAATATGCAGGTATACATCCCCTTTATATCCGTAAAGGTCAGACGACTTCGCGGCTTTAAAGGTTATAGTCAGAGGCTGATCTGCATCAGGCCGCTCAGAAGAAAAACTTAATCCTTCGGGCACATCTACCGGAGCAGTTTGCGCTACACTTTCTGTATCCGAACAAGACAGCCCCCAAAAGACACAAGAAAAAAGCAATAAATATATAACTTGAATTTTCATAAGTACCAGTATTAACAATATGGAACAAAAAGGGGTATACCTGAAAAATTCTCCTGGCACACCCCTTAAAGTTCACTAATTCTGTTTATTGAGCAATCATTTCATAACTGTAATCGGGAGTTGAAAGATCCACTACAATCTGATAGGTTCCGGCAGAAACTGCAATATTGCCAGCTCCGGCAGCCAATTTGCCTTCTTCTTCACCAGCTCCGAAATCACCATTGGGCACATTCCATTCATCATTGGCACGAAATTTAATCTCGCCATCCGTCAATGTGATAGTAACTTTCAGTTTCAAATCAGTCTCATCGTATACCAAATCGGTATCTTCATCCCACTGTCCGGGAGTTGCACTGCCTATGACACCAAAGTTCACGACGTCTGCACTCCAGGTTAAATCATTGATATTACACTTTACATAATAATACCCCGGTTCACTTACAGTTAAGTTATTCAATCCGTCACCTACAGTCATTGAACCAGCCGGAGTGTCATCTCCCACTCCATAAGCTCCGTCCCAACTGGCATTAGGACAAATCTTGAATTGACTGTTCAGGTGCACATATCCGGCATAGTCACCCGCCATTTCTCCCTCATCATTCTTAACAGGATACAGTTTCCCAATCACCTCAGCCTCGGGATTCCATCCCTGCTGGTCACCGGCAATTCTAAGTTCTGCAGGTCCTTCCAAGGGTGCCTCTGGCTCTGGTTCATAAGGAATAATGCGCCAGTTTTCATTGTCCTGACAACTTACGGTCAACAAGCAAAAAAGAAGTGCCGTCAATATATAATTAAAATTCTTCTTCATGATTCTTAAAACTAAAAGTTAGACAATATTTTTATTTAGCATAGCCCGGATTCTGAGTCAGATTCTTGTTCACAGCCAGTGTGTTGGCATGAATCGGGAATACCTGCAGGTACTTTTCAGTTTTCGGGCGATAGGTAATGGCATCATTGAAGCGTCCGAAACGAACCAGATCCTGACGTCTCCATCCTTCCCATGCCAGCTCGAGCAAACGCTCTTTCAACAAATTATCAAGAGTAGCTTCTGCAAAAGATGCACCGACGCGGTTACGTACTTCATCCAGATCAGCTTGCCCGCTCTGTCCGTTGCGTACCAGAGCTTCTGCACGCATCAATACTACATCGGAGTAACGGAATAAAACCCAGTCATTATGCGGACATTGACCGTCTTCGGTAGCTGTGGCATCATCAGCATATTTATACATACGTGCTCCCGCTGTCTTCATGTTTGTATCTCCTTTGTCAAACTGAAGCTTAACCGCCATAGGCTTATACTCCAAAGGTTCTCCCGTATCGCTGTTGATTACTTCTTCACCATTCACAATCACCTTGCCAGTATAATAAGTCAGTTCCAGGCGTGGATCAGGATTAGCACTTCCATATCCAAACGCATTCATCGCTTCAATAGTGGCAGTCGATCCGTTCCATCCTCCATTACCAAATCCTAATGCCTTACCCACGTCATAATGCCGTGAACGTACCAGATACATATTGCGGGCCTTATACAATGAGGGGTCCATTGGGATTACAAAAATATTTTCTTTTGATCCTTCATTATTGACCACAAAATTTGACAAGAATCCGTTCGTACCTAAATTCAACGCATAGCCACAAGCTTTCACTTTATCGCAATAAGCTACAGTAGCCTCCCAACAATTCATTTCTTGACCATCCACCGTAAACTTAATATTCTTTCCATCCGGACGAACATTGTCTGTCCAGTCATTGTCGGTGTAAACCTCCGCATTCAAAGCCAACTTAGCCATAAGGAAATAAGCAGCAGCTTTCGTCATACGTCCGTAAAACTCTCCATTTTCCGCACTCTTGGCATCTTCCAGCAGTGGAATAGATTCTTCCAGTTCCTTTTTTACAAAGTTGAACACATCAGTTCTTTCTGACTGTTTTACATCTGCCATCTGAGTAAGTGAAGATTCCACTATAGGTACACGTGCAAACATATCCAGCAAGTAATAATAATACATGGCACGAATGGCACGCACTTCTGAACGGTAAATTTCGTAATATTCGTTCTCCGGGTCTTGTTCTTTCAAGCTAACCAGCTTATCGATAGACTGATTACATTGCACGATTACACCATATAAATAATCCCATGTTCCGATAATCAGGTCATTATTCGTACCCCAGTTATGCGTAAAAAGGTTTCTCCACAATCCGCCGTCATCCCAGTCACCGCCACGAGTTGGCAAGATAGCCTCATCAGCTGTAAAAGTATTCAAATCATACAATCCGCGGTCAGTTCCAGCTAATCCAGCACCTCCTCCATCTGCTCCAATCTTGGTATAAAGATTAGCTACTGTATTCAAATAAATCATTTGCGGATTCTTGTATGCCTCTTCTTCCGGCATTTGATCTACAGGATTCTCTTCCAAAAATGACGAGCATCCGCTCATACTCATTGCCGTAGCAATAATAAAAGTATATAATATGTTACGTTTCATAATATTTTCGAGTTAAAAGTTAAGACTAAGACCCAATGAATAAGTACGTGTAAGCGGATAGAACCGTTTGTCATCTATACCCAGATCACTACCCACAGTAGCACTATTGATCATCGGCGACAAACCTGAGTAATTGGTAATGGTTGCCACGTTATTTACAGAGAAAGTAATTCGTAATGCATTGATGTTCTTCAGGTTTTTGGTATTCAAGTTCCATCCCAAAGTGATATAATCAATGTGCACATAATCACCTCTCTCCAGCCAGTAATCAGTTACAGTCTGGTCATGAATATTCTTTTCCGGAGCTCCTTCCATAACATTGTAAGTCGGGAACAGACTCATATTCATGTATGACAATGAAGTACCATTGTAAATTTTATGTCCAAAAGCACCGCTGAACTGTGTCTGAATGTCAAACTGTTTATAGCGAAAATTAATGTTACCTCCCAGATAGAACTTCGGCATAGCCTGACCAGCGATGTAACGGTCTTTTCCGTCAGAGCGATCTACACCTTCTTCTCCATCAATATCAAGAATATGATATGTGTGCTCACCGTTTCCTTTCATATCTATCAAACCGTCACATTTAGGAAGATAGAACACTCCTACCGGTTGTCCAACCATCTGGTAGATAATCTGATTGTTACCACCGATAAACCCTGCACCATTCATTCCACCCAGATTCATATATTCTTTAGCACTCAATGATTGTCCCATGTAAGTTCCATCCAGTGAAAGCAGTTTGTTCTTCTGCCAGGAGAAATTAGCAGAAATGGTCAGCTCCATATCTTTTGTTCTCAAAGGTACTCCAGTTATGGCTACTTCCACACCACTGTTTTCCATTTCACCCAAGTTAGCCAACAACGTACTGAATGCAAATGGAGGCACAGGAACAGCATAATTGTAAAGCAAATCACTGGTCTTTGAGTAGTAATAATCCACTGAACCACTTAAACGGTCATCAAAGAATCCCCAGTCAAGTCCGACATCGAACATTCGTTTTACCTCCCATTTAAGATCCGGATTTTCATTACGGTTAATACCGTATGTCACTACAGGTTTTCCGTTGATAGTCGTCACACCAGTCGGGCTCATCAGTTTCAACGAATTATAGGCACCAATAGCGTCCTGATTACCAGTCAAACCATATCCTGCACGCAGTTTCAAATTGGTCAGGAAATCCACGTTCTTCAAGAAAGCTTCTTCTTTCAGCACCCATGCAAGAGAGGCAGAAGGAAAGAATCCCCATTTATTGTTTGCACCCAGTTTAGAAGAACCGTCTGCACGCATATTGACAGTGGCAATATACTTGTCTGCATAACTGTAATTGAAACGTCCCATGAATGAGGCGATAGAATAATCGTTAGAATAAGAACTTACATCTCCATATTTCACTTCCGCTCCTGCACCCAGGTTATTGAACCCAAAGAAGTTCGTACCAAACTGCTTAGCTTGTGCACCGAAACCTGTATATCTATAATCCTGAAGTTCGGCCAACCCTAAAACATCAATGAAATGACTTCCAAATGCTTTCTTATAGTTTGCGGTAAAATTTCCTAACAAGACACCACTCTTGTTATCATTTTTACTACCTAACCCATTCGTTCCGATACCAGCCTTGATATTAGTCGGAATATATACTGAATTTTCTTTTACATTATACGTATATGAACCAAATGCGCTCAGTTTCAAACCATCAATTACAGTCCATGTCAAACGGGCATTTGCATTAATGTAACTATTAGATTCTACATCCTTGATAGTCAATCTTCCCAATGGATTCTGTGTTTCATTAGCACTTGGATCTTCAGGCCATGTGCCATCCTCATTAGGAAAATCAGGAAAAGTAGGATTGAATGACGCTGCCGAATAGAATGTTTTCTGGTAATCGTTCAGATAACGTTTGTCTACTTTTGAAGCAAACATACCAAAATCAATCTTCAGTTTATTATTGAACATAGTTTGAGAAGCATCCAGTTTGGCAGTGTAATTGCGCATATAGTTATCCTTAATAATACCCTTCTGATCAATCACACCGATAGAAGCACGGTAGTTTGAAGATTCCGTTCCACCTCCGAAAGAGATACGATGATTCTGAGTATACCCTGTTTGCTGCATGGCTTCAATGAAATTGGTATTATATCCCATATCCATGGCATTAGCATAGCCGCGGTCGGCTACTACCTGACGATATGCTGAAGCATCTAACATGCTCAAGTTTTTATACACTGTTTCTACACCAAAACTTCCATCGTAACTCAACGATTTTGTTCCGTTCTTGCCTTTGATTGTAGTTACCACAATCACACCACTTGCACCACGTGAACCATACTGTGCCGTTTCAGATGCATCCTTTAATATTGTAAAGCTTTCAATATCAGCTGGTGAAATAGCATTCAGCATATTCAGGTCGCCAAACACACCGTCAACAATAACCAGCGGGTCATTACCCCCAGACAAAGAAGTAGTACCACGCACACGGATTGAAGCAGAAGCTGTTGGGTCACCACCTGTTTTCTGGATATTTACCCCGGCCACCTTACCTTTGATAGCTTGTAACGGGTTAGTTACGACGCCAACGTTCATGTCTTCACGTCCAACCCGTTGAATAGCTCCAGAAACCGTACGCTGACTACCTGTAGCATAACCAATAACAATTACATCATCCAGAATTTCAGCATCCTCAACTAAAGTTATTTTCATATCAGATGCCGCTGGCAATTCCTGGTTACGAAAACCGATATATGAAATAACCAAAATATCGCCTTTTTTTGCATCCAGCGCAAAATTACCATTAAAATCCGTAATGGTACCGTTAGTAGTACCTTTCACTAAAACATTGGCGCCAATAATAGCCTCCCCTGTTTTATCTTTCACACTACCTTTGACTATTATAGCCTGTGCTACACCTTTCACAGCCATCAGCATTCCTACTAAACACAATAGCAGAATCCTGACCTTCCGATTTAAGATTTTTTCCATTTGATAAATTATTAGAATGTTAATAATAGCCTAAAAAATACCTATTGAAAACCACTACAATCGTTACCCTATTACAATCCTGTTCAGTTACTTAATTTCTTTAATTGAGATGGCATATCCACCTCCCACAGCGGCCTTCAGATTCAACTTCGTTTTGTTCGTTACTTTCTTCTTAGTGATAGTATAAGCCTGCGGATTCTTATCCCAGCTTGCACCTTTGGCATCTGCATAAATCACGGCTTCATATTTCTTTCCCGGTTCCAGGAAATCAAGAGCCAGCTTCGATTCATGACCGTTATATCCTGCCGTACATCCTACGTACCAGTTAGTAGTACCTTTGGCACGACGGGCAATCGTCACATACTCACCCGGTTCTGCTTCCAGATACTTCGTTTCATCCCAGTCGACAGCCACATCCTTAATGAACTGGAACGCGTCCATGAAACGTTCATAATTTTCCGGTACATCGGCAGCCATCTGCAACGGGCTGTACATCGTGACATAAAGTGCCAGCTGACGTGCCAGGGTAGTACGTGCATGCGATTTGTTATTCGGATTCATCTTGCTGCAGTCCGGTTCAAAAATACCAGGAGTATAATCCATCGGACCACCAATCAAACGTGTAAACGGAAGAATAGTCGTATGGTTCACATTATTTCCGCCAAACGATTCGTATTCTGTACCACGTGCTGACTCATTACCAATCAGGTTCGGATAAGTACGACACAATCCAGTCGGGCGAACAGCTTCATGCGCATTTACCATAATCTTATAATCAGCAGCTTTCTTCACAGCATACAGATAGTGGTTTACCATCCACTGTCCATAGTGATGTTCACCACGAGGAATGATGTCACCCACATAACCACTCTTCACTGAATTATACCCATTGTCCACCATAAACTGATAAGCTTTATCCAAATGACGTTCGTAATTACGGACAGAAGCCGAAGTTTCATGATGCATCATCATTTCAATACCTTTACTTGCTGCATAACGATGAATTTCCTGCACATCAAAGTCTGGATAAGGAGTCACAAAATCAAACACATAGTCTTTGCTCTTGCCAAACCAGTCTTCCCAACCCTGGTTCCATCCTTCTACGAGTACCGCATTAAAACCATGTTTTGCCGCAAAATCGATGTAACGTTTCACATTGGCTGTATTGGCTGAGTGCTTACCATTCGGCTTTGTCTGTGAATAATCAGTCACCCCAAGCTTCACACTGGGCAACTCATCAGTATAAGCCCAAGTTCCTTTGTTGGTAATCATATCCCACCATACACCCACATATTTTACCGGATGAATCCAGGAAGTATCCTCAATTTTACATGGTTCATTCAGGTTCAGCGTAATACGTGAAGCCAAGATATTACGTGCATCGTCACTCACGATTACGGTACGCCAAGGCGAGTTGCAAGGAGTTTGCATATAACCTTTATCTCCCTTTGCATCCGGCGTCAGCCATGATTCAAATACCATATTCTTATCATCCAGATTCAGGCTCATACAAGCATAGTCTACCAAAGCTGCTTCATGCAGATTGATATAAAGGCCATCATCCGTCTTCATCATCAAAGCTGTCTGTACTCCCGTAGGTGAGAACACAAACTGTGAAGAATTTTCCGTCACCGCCGTTTTCATTTTCTCACGAATCTCAGAAAGACGGGAAGTTGTATAGTCATATTCCTGCGTGTCATAATCTCCCGGAATCCAGAATGCCGTATGGTCACCGGTCATAGCAAACTGAGTATGTTCTTCCTTAATGACGAAATAATTCAAATTAGGTTGCTGAGGGAACTCATAGCGGAAACCCAGTCCGTCGTTGAACAAGCGGAAACGAATCACGATGTAACGGTCATTTTCCGGCTGATCAAGTGTCACTTCCAGTTCATTGTAATGATTGCGTATTTCACTTTCTTCACCCCATACCGGACGCCAAGTTTCATCAAAAGTAGAAGTATGCGTTTCTCTGACTTTAAAACCAGTCATCAGATTCATTTTCTCATCTACCCGTTCTTTATCTTTGCGTTCTGTCCATTCAAAGCCAATCCGCTTTTCCGGATCTTCCCGTTTTAATTCCAGTCCCAATGTACTGGGTTTTATCACAGGCTTGTTCTTAAAAGTTAACTCATAAACAGGAGCACCTTTTTGATTCAAGCTAAAGTCCATTACCAGATTCCCATCCGGTGAAGTCAATTTCTGTGCATTCGCCCACAATGCACAACAACACAAAGCTACAAAGGCAAAAGTTTTTCTTGTTTTCATAAGTTCTTCGTGGTATTAATATTGATTAGATTTTATGTTTTTCAATTATCGAGAGCAAAATTATGCGTCACTTTTTCATCTTATTTTCACAAAAAGGAAAATATAAATCAGCATAAATGGTAATCATCTTATAATAAGCCGATTAATCAGTTTTACATAGCCTAAAAATAGAAACGTTTTAGAAGTTTAGAATGAGATTTTCTCTTCCATCCAAACAAAGTTTCCCGCTTAAATTCACATTTTTTCCGGTCAATACGTCGAGTGCATTTTCTCGTGGAAGGATTTCCTGGTAAGGAGCCAGGTCCAGTTCTTTTGAGTCATCCGTTCCGTTCATGATAATTACCACCGATTTACCGTTAAACTCACGCTGATACACATACACTCCGTTTTGAATAGAATAATGTTTCAGGCTTCCTTTACCTATCACCTGATTCCCTTTTCTCCAATTCAGCAATTGACGGGTAAACTCAAATGCTTCGTTTTCCAATGCCGTCCGCCCATTCTTTGCAAAGCAGTTGCGCGTATCTCCTTGCCAGCCTCCTGGAAAATCCTTACGCAAATCTCCATCACCCTTGCCTTTATCACCGGTCATCAGTATTTCCGTACCATAATAAATCTGCGGAATGCCTCTGGTAGTGAGCAGAAAGACCATAGCCTGCTTATAACGTTTCAGGTTCTTCGCCATTTCATCGGTCTGTGCAAAGCGGGAAGTATCATGATTATCTAAAAAAGTCAGCAGATTCATCGGATTGGCATATACCAAATCCTGTGTCTGATAATCATAAAGCTTATATAATCCTCCTCCCCACTCACCGGTTTCTTCATCAAATGCCTGATTTATCAAAGCCTGTAAAGGAAAATCCATCACTGTAGGCAAGTTAGAATTCAGCGGCGCAGCCAGTTTACTGTCCTTCTGCCAATAGGAAACCAGCACATTACTATTCAACCAGGTTTCTCCTACAATATTGAAATAAGGATATTCATCCAACACCTCTTTACACCACTGACTCATAAAATCAAAATCCGCATAGGGATGTGTATCCTGTCGGATACCGTTAATGCCAGCATACTCAATCCACCAGATACTGCTTTGTATCAGATAACGAACCACATGGCGGTTACGTTGGTTAAAATCAGGCATTACAGAAGTAAACCACCCGTCAGTGGCAATCTTCTTTTCGAATGCACTGGCGTGAATATCCATTACACTGGCCGTTTTAAATGAAGTTTGCACGTAATTGGAATGGTAATTAAACCATTCTTTGGAAGGTTTGTCTTTAAACAGGTAATTTTCGCTTCCGCAATGATTAAAAATCATATCCATCACTACTTCCAGATTCTTTTCATGCGCTTTCTCTACCAGTGCACAGAAATCTTCATTACTTCCAAACCGTCTGTCAATCTGATAATAGTCTGTAATGGCATATCCATGATAGGAACCGCTTTCCATATCATTTTCCTGAGTAGGATTCAGCCAGATTGCTGTCACTCCTAAATCAGCAATATAATCCAAATGACTCGATATACCTTGAATATCACCACCATGACGTGCAAACGCATCAGCACGGTCTACCTTCTTTTCACGCATCCCGTCTACCACGTCATTTTCAGGATTACCGTTGGCGAAACGATCGGGCATAATCAGGTAAAGCACATCTTCTGAAGTAAAACCTTTTACATCTTCTCCTCTCCGCACACGCGATTTCAGTTCGTATGGAATCTGCAATTTCTTTTTTCCGTTTTTCAACAGGATTTGAAAAGTCTGTGCCTTTGCTTCCGATAAATCAAGGTAGAGCAACAAATAATTCGGATTGTCCTGCCTAACTGTTTCTTTCAGAAAAATTCCTTCGCCGGATACACTCACATCCGACAAAGCCAAATTCTCTCCATACAACAAAATCTGGAGTTCTGGATTTTTCATTCCTGCCCACCAGAAAGAAGGAGCCACTTTCTTTATCTCCATTGCCTGAGCAGCCTGTCCTCCTCCCCACGAGAAAAGGAACACAATCAATAAAATTAATGCATGTTTCATGATATTGAGGTTGAAATGTTTTTCAACGCAAAAGTAGATTCATGATAAAAGATTTCTTATCTTTGGAAATAAAATATAAATACATAAAAGAAGTAAACAGAAGGTTTACAAGAAGTTAACAAAATTTGAAGCAACTAAAATATAAATGATATAACATCAGATATTCAACCTTAAAACTATGAGATCTATACTTTTCCTTATATTGTTTATTGCAGAAGGCTGGTTCATCTCCATTTCCGCACAAGACTCCGAGCAACGAATCTTAGAGCAATTAGATAAAGCAATTTCCCAAAAAGAGAAATTTAAAAACGACAGAGAAGCTGTCATATCTCAAATCAAACAACGACTGAACTATGCCACAGACAATACCGAGCGTTATAAACTCTGTGGAGAACTATTTAATTTGTATCTACATTATCAGGCTGACTCTGCCTGCCACTATATTCGTCGTAAAGAATACTACAACTCTCTCCAGCCTCAACCGGAGAGAGACATCGAAATCTCTATCAATCGGGCAGAAGTAAGAGGTGTCATGGGCATGTACAATGAGGCCTTGACAGAATTACAAACAATTCACCCTCATGAGCTGTCTTCCCCCAACTTAGAATATTATTATTTCACCATAAGAGCCTGTTATGGATGGATGGCAGATAATACAGTAGACCTACACGTAAAACAAACGTATCTGAAAAAGACGGAACTGTATCGTGACTCCCTGTTGAAAATACTTCCTCAAGGAAGCAACCGTAACATTGTATTGGCAGAAAAAATGATATTAAGCGGGCAGGCAGACCAGGCTATTCCCATTTTGAACAAAGTGCTTACTTCTCCTTTAGACATACAGGAAAAAGCATACGCATACTATACCCTTTCATTGGCATACGAAGCCAAGAAAGACACAGACATGGAAATCTATTACCTTGCTCAGACAGCCCTCATTGACCTCAATGCATCGGTTCGCGAATACGCGGCCCTTCAAAAGCTTGCTCGCCTGGTGTACCAGCAAGGCGACCCGGAAAGAGCTTATAATTATGTAAGCTGTTCCATGAAAGACGCTGTAGCCTGCAATGCACGCCTGCGTTTTTTAGAAGTCACAGAATTCTATCCCATCATCGATAAGGCTTATTCCGACAAAAAGGCGCAAGAAAAACGGTTAGGAAGAATCCTGACTCTTAGCATTACCGGATTGGCTGTATATCTCATCCTACTGGCCTTTTACCTATACCATGGACTGAGAAAACTTTCTCTCATGCGAAAGAATCTCTCAAAAAGCAACAAAGAACTGGTAGCTCTCAACCAGCAATTGCAGCAGACTGGAAAAATCAAAGAAGTGTACATCGCCCGTTATCTGGACCGTTGTGTCAGCTACCTGGACAAACTGGAACAATACAGACGCTCACTTGAGAAATTAGCGATGGCTTCCCGCATAGAAGATTTGTTTAAAGCTATCCGTTCGGCAGACTTTCTGCGTGAAGAACGTAAAAACTTTTATAACGAGTTTGATAAATCGTTTTTGGAACTATTCCCCAACTTCATCCATGATTTCAACAACCTGTTGAATGAAGATGGAAAAATTGAGCCCAAACCTGGAGAAATCTTAAACACTGAGTTACGTATTTTCGCCTTGATTCGCCTGGGAGTGACCGACGCCAACCGAATTGCCCATTTCTTGGGATACTCATTAGCTACGGTATATAACTATAGAAGTAAAATACGTAACAGGGCTAAAGGTGACAAGGATAACTTTGAACAGGAGGTGATGAGATTATAACAACATTATTTCTTCCGATTTCCCTACCAAATTCTTGCTTTTCCCCTTGAATATAATTACCTTCACCTAAGAGAATTCTCTGTTTCACACTGTGGGATACAAAAACCACAGTGTGGGATACATATTTCACACTGTGAAATACAAATCCCGCACTGTGAAACAGAGAATGCTTCAGCGCATTTAAAAGAATTGTTCTAACCCTTTAAATTTATTGATTCAAATGGCAGCTACTTACACCATGCAGGAAATGAAAGACCTGCACAACGAAAACGAGACCATCCTCTATCCAAGAATGATTATCAAGGGACAATGTTCTACAGAGGAGCTGATTGAAGACATCGCACATCACACCACCTACAACACCGGAGAGCTCCGGGGCATGATTATGGCCCTGAAAGATGCCATGGCCCGCGAAATGAGCCGGGGATATTCGGTCAAGCTCGATGAAATCGGCACATTTACTCCTTCGTTAGGAATAACGGAAGGAAAAGAGGCCGAACAACCCGCAGGAGAAACCCGTCGCAATGCCAGAAGCATCAAAATACGCAACATCAACTTCCGTGCCGACAAAGAACTGATTCGCAAGACGGAAGGGCACTGCACGCTGGAAAGAGAAAGCGGTACCAGCAAGCTGAAAACTTCACACCACTCCAGCGAAAAGAGATTGAAAATGGCCCTGGATTTTCTGACCACACACCCGTACATGACGGTGGCGGATTACATGGCCCTCACCGGCTTGAGCCATACTACCGCAGCCAGGGAACTTCAGAAGTGGGGAACAACACCAGAAACAGGCATACTCCCCAAGGGGCAGCGCACACACAGAGTCTATGTGGCCGTCACCGCTAAAGAAAAAGGCTGATGGCTACATGATAAAGCAGCAGATAAAGAGTTTTTTTGTACCTTTGCAAAACCAACTTTCTTCACATGAAAAAATTATCTATTTTATTCACATTGATGGCCTGCTGCCTGATGGCATGCACGGGCGGTCAGAAAAAGACAACCAATATGGAAACTGGAAACGAAACACTTGTACGTCTGGAAACGACCATGGGAAACATCACGGTCAAACTGTATAATGAAACTCCCAAGCATCGGGACAATTTTATCAAACTGGCGAAAGAGGGTACTTATGACAGTACGCTCTTCCACCGCGTAATCAAGAATTTCATGATTCAGGCAGGCGACCCGCAGAGCAAGACTGCTACCGATACCACTACATTGGGGAACGGAGATGTAGGTTACACACTGCCGGCTGAGTTCAACCCGAAATTCTTCCACAAGAAAGGTGCACTGGCTGCTGCCCGCTTGGGTGACGAAGTAAACCCGAACAAGGAATCTTCCGGCTGTCAGTTCTACATTGTGACCGGACGTAAATTCTCTGAAGCACAGATGATCAGCATGGAGAACCAGTTGAATGAGGCACGTTTGGAAACGGTGTTCAACGAACTGGCCCGCAAGCACATGAAAGAAATCTACAAGATGCGCAAAGCCGGCGACAACGACGGCCTGTTGGAATTGCAGGACAGTCTGGAAGCCCAGGCACGTGGCATCGTAGCCAAGGAACCGGCCCTGAAGTTCAGCCGTGAACAGATTGCAGCCTATACTACCGTAGGAGGTGCGCCTCACCTGGACGGAGCGTATACCGTATTCGGAGAGGTGACAGAAGGTATGGAAGTTATCGACAAGATTCAGGCTGTAAAGACCAACCGCGCCGACCGTCCGGAAACAGACGTACGCATTCTGAAAGCAACCGTGATTGAATAATCTGATTTCCGCATGATTCAAGTAAACCGTTATACACTGGCTAACGGGCTGCGGATTGTACACAATGAGGACGACTCTACACAAATGGTCGCCCTCAACTTGTTGTACGACGTGGGAGCCCGCGATGAAGACCCGTCGCACACGGGATTTGCCCATCTGTTCGAGCACCTGATGTTCGGAGGTTCCCTCCACATCCCCGACTACGACACTCCCGTGCAGAATGCCGGAGGAGAGAACAATGCCTGGACCAACAACGACATTACAAATTATTACATCACCCTGCCGCACCAGAACGTGGAAACGGGATTCTGGCTGGAAAGCGACCGCATGTTCAGTCTGGATTTCAGCCCGAAGAGTCTGGAGGTGCAGCGCCAGGTGGTGATTGAGGAATTCAAGCAGCGCAACCTGAACCAGCCCTACGGGGATGCGTCGCATCTGCTGCGTGAACTGGCATACGAATCGCATCCGTACCGCTGGCCGACCATCGGGAAGGAAATCGCACACATCGCTCAGGCTACACTGGAGGAAGTGAAAGACTTTTTCTACCGTTTTTATGCACCGAACAATGCCATTCTGGCCGTAACGGGACATATCTCATTCGAAGAAACAATCCGGCTGGCAGAGAAATGGTTCGGCCCCATTCCAGCACGGAACATTTCCCCCCGACAGCTTCCGACTGAAAAGCCCCAGACGGCTGTACGCCGCAAGACGGTGGAACGGAAAGTACCGGTAGATGCCATCTACATGGCTTTCCACATGTCCAACCGCATGCATCCGGATTATTACGTATACGACATGATTACTGACATTCTGTCGAACGGTCGTTCTTCACGGTTCATCCAGTCGCTGGTGCAGGAACAGAAGTTGTTTACTTCCATCGATGCCTATATTTCAGGCAGCCTGGATGAAGGACTGCTTCATATCACCGGTAAACCGGTAGAAGGTGTTTCTCTGGAACAGGCAGAAGAGGCCATCTGGAAGGAATTAGAGAAAATGAAGACCGTACCGGTAAGCGAACAGGAACTGGAGAAGGTAAAGAACCGCTACGAGAGCGAACAGATTTTCAACAACATCAACTACCTGAACGTAGCAACCAATCTAGCTTTCTTTGAACTGACGGGAAAAGCAGAAGACATCAACGAGGAGGTAGGAAAATACCGTGCCGTAACTGCCGAACAGATTCAGGCGACTTCGACCCGTTGCTTCGTTCCCGAAAATTGCAGCATACTCTACTATAAGGCTATTTCATGAGACATTCAAATTACCGTGCACTCCTCTGGCTGGGCATTCCCATCGTCATCGGACAGATTGGAGTCATCATCTTAGGCTTTGCCGACACATTGATGATTGGGCATCACAGTACGCATGAACTGGCGGCAGCCAGCTTTGTGAACAACATGTTCAATTTAGCGATTATTTTCAGTACGGGTTTCAGCTATGGTCTGACCCCTATCGTGGGCAGTCTGTTCGGACAAAACCGTTGTGAAGAAGTTGGACGTACCCTGAAAAACAGTCTGGCAGCCAATACGCTGCTGGCCGCAATCGTGTGTCTGGTCATGGCGGTGCTTTATTGGAACATCGATAAATTAGGGCAGCCGGAAGAACTGCTTCCCGCCATGCGACCGTATTACCTCGTATTGCTGGCTTCACTTCCTTTCGTGCTGTGGTTCAACGGTTTCAAGCAATTTACTGACGGAATTACCGACACACGTATCTCCATGTGGATTCTGTTAGGGGGTAACGTGCTGAACATCATAGGAAACTATCTTCTGATTTACGGAAAGGCCGGATTTCCGGAGCTGGGACTGCTGGGTGCAGGCATCGCCACCCTGGCCTCACGCATCCTGATGGTCATTGCCTACGTGATACTCTTTTTCTGTACCTCGCGCTACGACGTGTTCAGAAAAGGGTTCGCCAAAGGACGCCTCAACAGGTCCGATTTCGGGTTATTGAACAAGCTGGGATGGCCCATTGCCGGCCAGATGGGAATGGAGACGGCTTCGTTCAGCCTCAGCGCCATCATGGTGGGATGGCTGGGAAGTACGGCGCTTGCCTCCTACCAAATCATGATAGCCGTGTCGCAAGTCTGCTTCATGATGTACTACGGCATGGGGTCGGCCGTATCGGTACGCATCAGCTATTTCTTCGGCCAAAAGGACCTGGAGCATGTGCGCCATACGGCCAGAAGCGGCTTCCACATCATCTTGGCCATGATTGTGCTCACGGGCATTCCTATCTTCCTGCTTCGCCACTACATCGGCGGCTGGTTTACCAATGACGAGGCCGTAAGCCTGATGGTGGCACAGCTCATCATCCCTTTCCTGCTGTATCAGTTTGGCGACGGACTGCAAATCAATTTCGCCAACGCCCTGCGGGGAATCGCCGACGTACGTCCCATGATGCTGTTCTCGTTCATCGCCTATTTCCTGATTTCCTTACCTGCAGGCTATCTCTTCGGATTTGTCTGTGGCTGGGGAGCCATCGGTATTTGGGCAGCCTTTCCTTTCGGACTTACCAGTGCCGGAATCATGTATTACCTGCGATTCAGATATAAAACGAAATCTATCCGCTAAACCATGTTCTCCACTTCTTTCAAAATCGTTATCGGCTACATATTGCTGGTGGGGCTTCTGATAGGAGCTTTTACTTATACCATGCAGCAGATGAACCTGCTGACTACTCCTACCAGCCTGAGAGACCAGCTCGACCACCGGCGCCACATCACTCACCGTATCATCAGCCAGCTGTATGACGCGGAAAGTATCGGGCAGACACTCCGCACCGGAAATCTGAACGAGTATTATCACTACCTGAAGGCGATGAAAGAAGTGAACGCTTCGATTGATACACTGGAAACGATTCTGACGGACACCCTGCAGCAAGCCCGTCTGGACACCGTAAGGACCTTGTTGCAGAACAAGCAATGGAACATGTATGCGGTGCTGGAAGCCATGCGGAATACACCGACCGACCAGATTTATCAGGAGCAGCTTGACAGCCTGATAGCTCAGCAGGATTCTTTGCTCAGTACGCCGCATATACGCAGAAAAGTCATTACGCACCATAACTCCTACACCATCCATCACAAAAAGAAAGGATTCTTCAAAAGGCTGGCTGACGTATTCGCACCCGGGAAAGAAGATTCCACCCAGGTGAGCAACGTGATTCAGGAGGAATACACGGATACACTGGATGAAGTGTACAGTCCGATAGATACCATCAGCAGCATGATTACAGGTATTCAGCACAAGGTATTTCAGACCCGCCAAAAGGAAACCGAGATGCTGAACACTCGCATCAGCAGCCTGCGCGTCATTGGAAGCGGACTGAGCCAGCGTGTCAACCAGTTGCTGGAAAACATTGAACACGATGAACAGGAAGCCGCCCGCACCAAACTGATGCAGGAGGAAGAGATACGGAAAGAAGCTGCTGAAACCATGGCCAAGATTGCCATTGCCGCCTTTGTGCTGGTACTGGTATTCTCCATTGTCATTGCACGCGACATCACTCGCAACAACCATTACCGACGGGAACTGGAAAAAGCGAAGTCGTATGCCGAGAACTTGCTGATAGCCCGTGAAAAGTTGATGCTGACCATCACCCATGACATCAAGGCCCCCGCCGGCTCCATCATCGGCTACATCGACCTGCTCATCCGCCTGGTGAACGACCGGCGACAGCAGTTTTATTTATCGAACATGAAAAGTTCGGCACAACATCTGCTGGCACTCGTCACTTCCCTGCTGGATTACCACCGCCTGGAAGCAGGTAAGATGGACTTACATCCGGTAGCTTTCAATCCGCACGAATTGCTGACAGATATTTATAACAGTTTCCTGCCCTTAGCAGAAAAGAAGCAACTGCAACTGGATTTCAAGGAAAAACTTCCGGAAACTCTCACCCTGGAAGGAGACCCGTTCCGCATACGCCAGATTGTGGAGAACCTGCTATCGAATGCCCTGAAATTTACAGCTGCAGGAGGTATTACCCTACAGGCAGAATACCACGGCAATCAGTTCGTGTTCAGCATATCCGATACCGGATGCGGCATGACAGCCAGTGAGCAGGAACGCATATTCAAAGAGTTCACCCGCCTGAGCAGTGCACAAGGACAGGAAGGATTCGGACTGGGATTGTCCATCACTCGCAAACTGGTAGAACTTCTGTTAGGAAGAATAGACATCGAAAGTGCTCCCGGAAAAGGTAGTACGTTCAAGGTATCCATGCCTTTACCTTCCATTTCACCCAAACCAGCTCCCGACACAAAGGAACCGGCCATTACTCTTCCTAAAATCCATCTGCGAATTGCCATCATCGATGACGACCGGATACAAATGCATTTGACGGAAGCCATGCTGCATAATGCGGAAGAAGAAGTGAAAGACCTCAAAGTAGAAACGGTATGCTGTGAACAGCCGGAAGAGCTTATCGAACAGCTCAAGAGCCGTACGTTCGATCTGGTATTCACGGATATTCAAATGCCTGCCATGAACGGATTTGAACTGCTTCATCACCTTCGCAGCCAGGATTTTGCCCAGGCCCAGTCTATTCCGGTCATTGCCATCACAGCCCGAGGGGATATGAATGAGAATGACTTCCTGCAGAAAGGGTTTGCCGGCATGTTGCAGAAACCTTTCAACCAGTCGGAACTGAAGAAGGTGGTAAAAAATGCACTGACCCACCTCACCGTATCGGACAATATTCCTGACACCTTGCCAGTTCAGAAGGAAACCCACGAAACTTCGCCACACACAGACCAGCCTTATAACTTTTCTCCGCTGACGGCTTTCTCGGAGGATGACCCGGAAGCTGCCAAAGAGATTCTGCGCACCTTTGCACAGGAAACACAGAAAAATATGGAGAAGTTACAGACTGCCATCAGTAACAAAGATATGGAAGCCCTGTGTGCCACCGCCCACAAAATGCTGCCTACCTTCCTGATGATTGAAGCACAAAAGGCCATTCCCCTGTTGAAATGGCTGGAGCAGCAACGCGGCACACAGACCTATACCCCGGAAGCAGAACAAGCGGCAGAAACCGTGATTGCAGAAACAAAGCAGGTGCTTGCATGCAAAATATTAAAGGACATAGAAGGGGTATCGTAAAAAATAGTATCTTTGTAAAATCAATTAAAGATATACGTACATCTATCGTCCAAAAATCCTTTTGACCATTAACTTGTAACGTTTGCAAACGCTGATAATAAAGGAACAGACAGAAGAACTTCGTGACAAGATATGGCATGCAATGGACAATTTAACAAACCAATTGATACCAAAACCATGAATACTGAATTAATTAACAGCATTACTCAATATGTAGAGAAACATATAGGTGAGTTTCATGCCAATCGAATAGCAAAACTACAATCCCTCAATCTTAAGGAACTCCTTTCTCGTAAGAATCCATATATGTTTAGAGCAAAGAACATAATTACAGCAGGAGAGATGGTAGAAAGTATTGCCTCCGCAACCATGTCATCAGCAGAAGAAAGTATTTTTGGAAACTGGATGGAAGGTGTTGCCATGTTTGTTGCTAACGAAGTATATGGTGGCTATAAGTCTTCCGCAGAAGGTATTGACCTTGAGTTTGATAAAGAAGGAGTTCACTATTTTGTCTCTGTAAAATCCGGTCCGGCATGGAGCAATTCCACTTCAATGAAAAAACAGAAAGAACAATTCCGTACAGCCAGACGGGTTTTCAATACAAGCCGAAAAACTGTTCCTACGATGTGTATTGAAGGTTGCTGCTATGGTAATGACAACAAAGGTTATAACGATAGTGATCACGAAAAATACTGCGGTGAAAAGTTTTGGACTCTAATATCAGGAGAGCCAACTCTATTTGTAGATATTATCGAACCTCTTGGCTCCAAAGCCAAGGAAAAAAATGAAGCATACTTCATTGAGTATAGCCGCATGATCAATAAGTTTACCCAAGAATTTGTACAAAATTACTGCAATGCTAATGGTGACATTGAATGGGAAAAAATAGTTCGCTTAAATGCTGCAATCAAGGTATCCAAAACTTCTAAAAAGGAATAAGCATGTTTTTCTTCTTCTTTGATGATAACAGCAATAAGCCAGACCACAATAATGTTTCAGAGGCTATTCTCTCCGTAATCAAAAAGTTAATGGATGGAGTGATGAATAACGTATTGTTCAAGCATCCTTTTATTGTAGAAGACTTTAGTAAAGACAAACCATTATATGCAGCTCTTGTGCCTAACGAAATTTGGAAGGGATCTCATTTTGAAAGACGTTTCACTACTCCTTTTGGAAAAGCTTGGCAGTCTCTGGCTGTTGCAGTAGGTAAAACCTACCATGGCCAATGCGGACAAGAGGTAAAAGTAGAAGGCCTTGTTGGTAAAGAAAGCTTGCGGAGAATACAAGAAGTCCTAAATAAGCTAGAGACACGTGAATTATCTCCCAATTGGAATGAAGAGTTGAAATATATTCTTGAAGGCGGTGGTCAGCCTATTCCTGTGACCGTTATTTGTGATATCCTCGCAACCAACAACACAACAGGTAAAACTTATGCTTTTGAATTAAAAGGTCCTCTTCCCAACAGTGACCAAACCAAAGTCAGTAAGGAAAAAATGTTCAAGTTGCTTGCAATGCAAGGTCGTCCAATCGAAGAAGCATATTTTGCTCTTCCATATAATCCATATCGCATAAAGGAAAACTACTCATGGACTCTTCCTGCACGCTGGTTTGATATGAAGCATGATCCATGCGTACTGATTGGAGAAGAAACTTGGAATTTAATCGGTGGAGAAGGAACATACCAGCTCTTCATCAACGAAGTCAACAAGTTAGGCAAACATTATAAAGAAAGAATATACAGAGAATACCTTGGCATTGAACCTCCTGAGGGATTTGACGTTGATATACTAAGATAATTTCATGGCTAATTTTTCATTTATAGATCTTTTCGCTGGTATTGGTGGATTTCGGCTTGCACTTCAAAGTGTAGGTGGTACTTGTATTGGCTTTAGTGAAATCGCCCCAGATGCCATCAATACATATTGTCAAAATTTTAAAGAGGACACAAGTGCCAATTTTGGAGATATTACCAAGTTGAAAACGCTTCCGGAACACGATTTCATGACTGCCGGAGTACCCTGTCAAAGTTGGTCTATTGCAGGGAAAAACCTTGGATTTGACGATGACCGTGGACAATTATGGAATGACACTCTATATCTCCTCAATAAAGTACGACCTAAAGCTTTTATTTTTGAGAATGTAAAAGGTTTGGCTGATCCAAGAAATGCAAAAGCACTTGAGTATATTCTAAATCGAATAAAGCAAGCTGGTTATTATTCAAAAGTGAATGTACTCAATGCATATGATTACGGAGTCCCTCAGACCCGAATCCGAATTTACATAATCGGTTTCAAAGAGAAGAAATATCTTGACAAATTCGCTCTTGCTCCAGCAACTCCCGGATGTATCCAATTAAGTGATGTTCTGGATGATTGTGAAGCCAAAGAATGTCGCCAATCAAATGACAACAATGCACGATGGAGTCTTTCTTGTAATGAGAAAGGCTTCAATGATTATTTCCTGTTCAATGATTTACGCAATGGTAGTACGACAATACATTCATGGGATATACAAGAAACAACAGACCGAGAAAAAAATATTTGTTATCTTTTGCTGAAGAACCGCAGAAAAGACAAATATGGCGAACTTGATGGTAATCCGCTCAATATTAAACATTTTCAAGAGCTCGATTCAAGTATTAAAGAAAGTGACCTAGAAGTTCTCGTAGAGAAAGGAATTCTTAAACGAGTGTCTTATCTTTACAAGGTACGTGAAGTCAGTAATGATTTATCGGATGATGCAAAATGGGTATTGAATCAAGCTAAAAACGGCATCATCAACTTTGACACATTAAAGTCGAGTAAGGAACTGAAAAAACGTAAAATCAATGCACTAGATACATTATTTATGCTTGAAACAATAGGTGCCGTCAAATGTATTGAAGAAAGATATGATTTTAAAAACACTAAAATCAGCACAGGACTCGCTGGTATCAATCGTATCTTCTTACCAACTTGCAAGATTTATCCAACCTTAGTAGCAAGTGATACCAATGACTATGTGACCACGGAAAATCTCAACGCAGACAATATTGAGGATTTTCGTGCAAAATTCATGGAATCTGTCTACAGAGCAGGGAATTATAGACAAATTTCAAAACAAGAAGCGTGTCGTATTCAAGGATTTCCCGCAAATTTTCTTTTGCCTCCAACCCGTGCACGTTGGATGAAGCTCATCGGGAATAGCGTCGCAGTACCTGTCATCAAAATGCTTGCTAATGCCATAGTAAATACTGGTGTTTTTGAAGGACAAGAGAATATAACTGTCAAAAGAAAGCATAAAGCTATCCAGTTAGATTTACTCTCTCTATTCGAAGAATATGGAGAACATCCTATAACTGAAAACTTCATAGTTCATGATAATAATGATACCAGCTATGATAAAATGATGTCAAAACGAAATATAATTAAAGAAGATAAAAATGTTTTGATTTCTCTTGTCAAGAAAGATAATGAAAAAGCATTTCTTGATAAATCAGCAAAAGTTTACTACACTGGTAAAAAGTTTCCTACCACAGTTGCACTCAATAAACTTTTTTACTTCATGCCATATATCAAAGGAAAAGGTGTAAAAGATTTATGGTTAATCAAGGTTGCCCGACTTGGTTTCCGCAAAGAAGGAACTCCTCTAGAAGAAAAGAATGACCTACGACTAGTATTTGAAATAGAATATGTTAGTCCAATATTCGATGACTACCAATCTGTAGAATTAAAAATTTGGAGAACTTTTACAGATTCAACAATATATGAGTTACTTAAAACGAATAAAAAAAAGAACTAATCTAAGTAAGAAATGTTTCAAAGTACTACGAAAGGGGTTCTTCATTTTGAGGACCTGTCACCTCAACAATTTGAGGATTTATATCGCAACATACTCCATATAACTGGTGATTATCAAGACATAAGAGCTTATGGAATAAAAGGTAGTGACGACGGTGTGGATATTTTTTGTACCGAAAAAGCGACTGGATTGAATTTTTTTATTCAGTGCAAGAGATATAAAAACCTACATCTTGCTGATTTAAAAAAAATAGTAAATCGTATAATAGAAGGTAACAATGATTATCAAGGGCATGTTATATCAGTGGTTGCCACGTGTGATATTAGCAGGGATGCGAGAGAAGGATATAAATCATACGCATTAGATAAGGGATTTGCAAAAGCATTTTTCATTGGCCTACGAGAGTTGGATGACATGTTACACCTTGAACAATTTGATAGACTAAAGGAACGCTTTTTTGGTGTTGCATTTAATCAAGAAAAAATAGCTCGACAAAAATTGAAATATGCAGAAGAAGGAGAACTTTTAGTAACAAAATTATTGAGAAAGATTGATTTTCCCAACCCAAAGATTCAAAAGGATATTATTAAAAATCCTTCTCGGAAATTTAATTATTCAAAAGTCATTATCAAGTCAATCTATGACAATGTTTATCCTTTTTCCAATAAAGACGACCAGCCATCATCTTGGTTTATATCCTTTTTGCATGACATATATAATAATGGAATCCAACTACACTTGGATGCATTTAGATATGAAGAAATTGTCGTAGATTGCTGTGGCAATTGGATGTTGAAAAAAGATTTTAATAATTGCCAAGACCAAAGCGATATCCTTGAACTAAAAGTGAATATTATTGGTAGAATACCTTATTACAATATCGCTAACATCAAAATGAATGGAGACGACTTCTATTCCGAACCAATAATCATCTGTGTGTTTGACGAAATCAGTGGCCCATTTACAGAAATATGTTACGAATTTCATGATTATGCGACTAACAAACGAATCATGTTCGAGAAAGGACAACGAGCCTGGATGTCCGAATACGACTTTTATGAATTAAAACAAAAAGTGAACATCTCTAATATAAAAAAGTAATAATTTTAGTGAGATTCTATTCCATGAAAGCGATTAACGGCTCAAACACAACCTGCTGATTTTGAAATAATTTATTTAATCAGCAGGTTTATTTTCCAATACTTCCATCCCTCAATTTAGACTCAAACATTCGTAAAGCATCCTTCATTGGAGAATACTTCTATTCTCATTCGTTCCATATCCTCTTAATTAAATCATTTATTATCCATACTATAGAAATTAATGTACCGTATTATTCACGACTGCGTTATAGATTATTTTTAATATAGATGCGAATTTGTAATGATGTGATTTATAGACTTAGCTTTCTTATAACTTTCCTATCTATCGTTTCTTCAAACAATCATCCTAAAACACTCATCTACCAATAACCTTTACTATATTTTCTGTTTATCACTTTTTTCACTATTTTTGTACCATCAATTAAACAAAAAATCACATGGTTCCGTCTATTTTAATCGTTGAGGATGATTTGACTTTTTCTACCATGCTAAAGACATGGTTAGGGAAAAAGGGGTTCGAAGTGGAGACTGCAAGTACACAGGCTAAAGCACGCAAGCAAATTGGCACGCGCGACTTCGACCTTATCTTGTCTGATTTGCGTCTTCCCGACCAGGACGGACTAAGCCTGTTGTCATGGCTTCGCGAGCAGGGTAATCAGGTACCCTTCATCATCATGACCAGCTATGCGGAAATTCAAAGTGCCGTACGTGCCATGAAGGAAGGAGCCACTGATTATATTTCAAAACCGGTACAACCTGACGAATTACTGAAAAAAATCAAAGAGGCTATTCATCAGGAGAAAACTCCTGCAGAAAGCGGAAAAGAAAAAAACGCTGCACAAACAACTCATGGTTTTCTGGAAGGAGAGAGTGAAGAGGCCCGGAAATTATACAACTACGTAGGACTGGTAGCTCCCACACAAATGTCGGTACTGATTAACGGAGCCAGTGGAACCGGGAAAGAATATGTAGCTCATCGCATTCATCAGTTGAGCAAACGTTCGGAAAAGCCTTTCATCGCCATTGACTGCGGTTCTATTCCTAAGGACCTGGCGGCTTCTGAATTCTTTGGTCATGTGAAAGGTTCGTTTACCGGCGCCTTGAATGACAAGGCCGGTGCATTCGAAGAGGCCAATGGAGGTACGTTATTTTTGGATGAAATCGGAAACCTCAGCTACGAAGTACAGGTACAATTGTTGCGTGCCCTGCAGGAACGTCGTATCCGCCGAATTGGCTCTACAAAAGAAATTGAGGTGGATGTCCGTCTTATCAGCGCCACGAATGAAAACCTGAAAGAGGCCATTGCAAAAGGAAATTTTCGTGAAGATTTATATCATCGTATCAATGAGTTTACGCTACAGATGCCTTCCTTGAAAGAGCGTCCGGAAGACATTCTGCTGTTTGCCAACTTCTTTCTGGACCAGGCCAACCATGAGCTGGAACGTACATTGATAGGATTCGATGCAGAAGCCAGCGAAGCCATGCAGAAATATCCATGGCCGGGCAACCTGCGCCAGCTGAAGAATGTGGTCAAACGGGCTACCTTGCTGGCTCAAGGTGAATTCATCACAGCTAAAGATTTAGGAGAAGAAATAAACGAACGGAAAACGGTATGTGAAAATCCGGAAATGGAGGAAACTTTCGCCCTGCACGACGAGGAAACCGAAAAGCACCGGATTTTAAAAGCCCTGCAGCAAACCGGAAATAACAAGACCAAAGCGGCTACATTATTGGGTATTGACCGGAAAACATTATACAATAAATTAAAACTCTACCACATTCCACAATAAACGTGTGGAATTTTTCCACACGTTCCACAATTATTCCACAGCGTTCTGTATAAAAATCCCTTCTATAAGGCATTCTACGAGTTTGGCACGGGTTTTGTCTGTTTATTTACAGATAAACAAAGACAATGAACAACCAAAACAAACTAGGCTAAACCCAACCCCATAGAATAAAGTTCAGAGATTGTTTACCTCATTTAATTGAATTCTCAATTATATACAATCTCAGATAAAATGAAGATGCCTATGTGTTAAAAGAAGGGGACGCTGTGAAGCGTTTCCTTCTTATCTTTTTTATTCCATACCGAAACCATTCCACAGATTGCCTGCAGGAAGAGGGGCTACCAAATCTATCGGCTCTTTGGATACCGGATGAATAAAGCGTACCCTGCGGGCATGCAAGCAGATACTTCCATCCGGATTGGAGCGTGGAAAACCGTATTTCAAATCGCCTTTAATAGGGCATCCCATCTTTGCCAGCTGACAGCGTATCTGATGATGGCGTCCGGTCTTCAAATCTACTTCCAACAGAAAATAGTTTTCTGAATGACCTATCAAACGATAATTCAGTACAGCCTTCTTGGAGTTTTTCACTTCCTTATCGTAGGCGTACGACTTATTCTGCTTTTCGTTTCTGACCAGATAGTGCACCAGTTCTCCTTCTGCCTCCTTAGGCTGTTGTTTCACAATGGCCCAATACGTTTTCTTTACTTCACCATTACGGAACATCTCGTTCAGACGGCTCAATGCCTTACTGGTCTTGGCAAATACCACCAGTCCGCTTACCGGACGGTCCAGTCGGTGAGTGACTCCCAAAAACACGTTTCCCGGTTTGGCATATTTCTCTTTCAGATATTGCTTCACGGTCTCCGACAAGGGAATATCGCCGGTCTTATCGCCCTGTACTATTTCTGAAGCAGTCTTGTTGACTACTATGATGTGATTATCTTCGTAAACTACTGTCATACACAAAAAAATGAAGAACAGAGAATACTGAAGAAAACTCTCCCCTATTCCCCATTCTTCACTCTATACTAACATTATTATATTACATGTTCATACCACCGTCAACCTGGATGACCTGTCCTGATACGTATGAAGACATGTCAGAAGCCAGGAACAGAGCGATGTTGGCTACATCTTCCGGTGTACCGCCACGACGCAAAGGAATACGTTTGTTCCATTCAGCCTTCACTTCGTCAGACAACTTAGCTGTCATTTCTGTAATGATGAAGCCCGGAGCAATGGCATTGGCACGGATACCGCGAGAACCCAATTCCTGTGCGATAGACTTAGCCAGACCAATCATACCAGCCTTAGAAGCTGAATAGTTGCACTGTCCTGCATTACCGTGTACACCTACTACTGAAGCCATGTTGATGATGCTTCCCTGTTTCTGACGCATCATAATCGGTGTACATGCATGGATGAAGTTGAAGGCAGATTTCAGGTTGACTGCAATCACAGCATCCCACTGTCCTTCGCTCATACGCATCATCAGACCGTCTTTTGTAATACCTGCATTGTTCACCAGAATATCAACAGAACCAAAGTCTTTGTGAATCTGTTCTACCACCTTTGCAGTATCTTCAAAGCTTGCTGCATTTGAAGCGTATCCTTTTACTTTTACGCCATAAGCCGCAATTTCCTTTTCTGTATTCTGGCCGTTTTCATCAATAACCAAATCCGTAAAGGCAATGTTTGCTCCTTCTGCAGCAAACTTCAATGCAATGGCTTTACCAATACCACGTGCAGCACCGGTAACAATAGCCGTCTTTCCAGTTAATAATCCCATTTTCTTTATTTTTTAATTAAACGATATGATTATTTTCTTTTTTCTTGCACCCTAATGCGCCATACACAATCTTGGCCACATAGCGCCAGCCCGTTTCATCGTCCAGCTCTTCGCCTATCTGACCGCGAATATAAGGCACTTCAATTCCTTTTATGCAATAATGCAAAATATCAGCTGTAATCTCCACATTGTCTATATCGAAAAGATTCAGTTCCTTTCCTTCATGCAGTACGCGGCGAAACAACGCTGTCTCCTTCCGGTCGAACTCCTTTCGCATGGCTTCTACCCTCCAAATATCCCGAAAGAAATCGGCTCTCAACGTTCCATTACGGTATACCACCATTTTTATCGCATCCAGATGAGTCATAATCAGTTCCAGAATCTTTTTATCCGGAGATACCGGCTTGCTTGCCGCCTTCTCCATCTGAGTGGAAAGCATCTCCAGTTCCGACTCTACCACAGCCATGTAAATCTGTTCCTTACTCTTAAAGTAAGTGTACAACGTCCGTCTTCCTTTCTTTGAAGCTTGGGCAATGTCATTCATCGTGGTATCTTCCACCCCCTTCTTCGCAAAAAGTTGTCGGGCAACGTCTACCAACTTGGCTCTCGTCTTTAATACTGTCATCTTTCCTTATTGCACAACTGATAAAAATCTGAGCAAAAGTACTGTTTTTCTTCATACTACACAAATATAAGGTGTCAAATTCATCTGAAAAGCCCTTACCTCTCTTTAGATTCTTCAATTATATGACTTAAAGCCTTTATTATTCTAAATAAAAGCAAACCTTTCTATATTTTTCGCATAAACATTTGTTTATATGGATTTATCTCCGTACCTTTGCACCGCATTTAAGAAATAAACATCGCGGAGTGGAGCAGTTGGTAGCTCGTTGGGCTCATAACCCAAAGGTC
>OGEH01000021.1_pt1 | contig 133902 bp, 119 predicted proteins | sample 1570681 | NCBI WGS metagenome assembly OGEH01 (sample SAMEA2582126, study PRJEB24529) | metagenome | biome: Human gut stool | place: China | collected 2011 | reverse complement strand
TTTGGTATTGTGTATTAAAATCTGGCTTACATGCAACTATGGCTGGTGTAATCTTAGCTATGACAATTCCTTCAAAAGGTAAACGAGGCCGTAAGTATGTTCGTCCAATGCAACATTGGGAACATTTATTATCCAATTGGGTTAGTTTTTTAATTGTACCAATATTTGCATTCTTTAATGCTGGTGTAGATTTACGTAATGTATCTGTTAATGACTTAACACATCCTGTAGTGCTTGGTGTTGCATTAGGTCTTATTATAGGGAAACAATTAGGTATTTTTGGTGCAGTATTTGCGATGGTGAAATGTGGCCTTGTACCAATGCCTACAGAAGCTAATTGGAAGCATGTATATGGTACTGCGATTGTATGTGGTATAGGCTTTACAATGAGTATCTTCGTATCTATCTTGGCATTTGAACCAGGTCACGCTCAAGAAATGGCAAAAGGTGGCGTTATACTTGGCTCATTAATCTCTGCATTATTCGGCTACATCTTCTTAAGACTTGTTGGTGCAAACCGAAAAGAATGTCATATTGGTGTATACCATAACTGCTAAAATTAAATAAAACTATTAAATCTCCATTGTAGACTGAAGAGAATTTCCGACTTTAAAAGTAATCTAAGCGAATATTCTTGCAGGATATAATGGAGATTTTCATTGGTATCTTATAATTTTATGATATATATGTAATATACCCTTAAAACTATACTATAACTATAATTTAATATATATGAATTATTGATATTAATAGAACTTTTATGGTTTATAGATTATTTAAAACTGTATAGTATACTACTTAATGTAAGGTGATGTGTATATGATAAAAAAAATAATTATTGCATGTACGCTTGTTTGTATGATTGTAATGGTATCCTCTGTATCATTAGCAAAAACTATTGATCGGGGGCAACGAGGGCATCATGTTAGTAAGGTGCAAACTATGTTAAAGCATCAAGGTTTTTTACATGATTCTATAGATGGCATTTACGGTCATAATACAGAACAGGCTGTTCGAAAATTTCAAAAATCTAAAGGGCTCCCTGTAGATGGTCGTGTTGGTCCTGCTACGATGAATGCTTTGGAAAAGATGGAGACTCGTTATGGTGGCCATGGCACAGAACGCAATCATAATGGAGTGCCTAATAAATACTCTAAAGTTTTAACGATGGAGGCTAGTGGCTATTCATCTCAAGATCCTGGCAACGGAAAATATACAGCTACAGGTAGTCGTTTACGGAAGGGACTTGTGTCTGTAGACCCTAAATTAATCCCCTTGGGAACGCGATTATATATTGAAGGTTATGGCTACGCTGTAGCTGACGATGTAGGTGGTGCTATTAAAGGGCATCGCATTGATTTAGCTTTTGATTCTCGTGCAGAAGCATTGCAGTTTGGACGTCAATCTGTAAAGGTTTATATTTTATAATAATAACTCTCTAGCTTTATATAACTGTATGATAGGTTTATAGACTAAAATCATATTCTTGTATAAAATGCTAGAGAGTTTTTCTTTTACCGAATTATAATGTATTCAGAACCTCGAATATTCGGAAATTATGGTATAATAAATATTAGATATATGTGATGACTCATGATATTAAATTGATGAGTGTACTCAATAGTTATATGATAAATGGTAAAGGATAATCCTATGGATAAAGTACGGCGCGTAGAACGAATGGTGGCAATGACAAAACTGTTAGTTGATTCACCGCAAAAATTGATTCCATTAAATTACTTTTGTGACTTTTTTGGCATGGCTAAATCAACGGTTAGTGAAGATTTAACATGTGTAAGGCAGTCTATGGAACACTTTCAACTAGGGACCTTAGAAACGGTGGCCGGTGTAGCTGGTGGGGTACGATTTATTCCGCATCGTAAGGGAACACAAGCGAATGATATTTTACGAGATGTGCAAGCTCGTTTAATGGAATCAGATCGCATTATTCCCGGTGGTTTTATTTATATGTCTGACATTTTATATGATTGGCATGTAATGACACGTCTGGGTGAGATTATTATGACTCGTTTCGTGGACCGTGAACCAGACTATATTTTGACTGTAGAAACAAAGGGGATTCCTTTGGCTGTAATGGTAGCGAGAGCTTTTAATAAACCACTTGTTATTGCTCGACGTGATAGTAAGGTAACAGAAGGTTCTGCTATTAGTATCAATTATGTAACAGGTTCCTCTGGGCGCATTCAAACTATGACTCTAACTAAACGGGCAATTCCTCCAAATGCGAAAGTGTTAATTATCGATGACTTTATGAAAGCTGGCGGTACCGCTAAGGGGCTTAAAGAATTAGTTCTTGAAATGAGTGGCGTCGTTGTTGGCACAGGTGTTCTTGTAGCTACAGCTGAACCAAGTCCGAAGTTGATTGATGATTATGAATCACTATTTACTTTTTATGGCATCGATGAAAATACGAAGGAAATTAGTATAGAGCCTGTGTTAGATGAAGAGTAGATCATTAATATTTAGAATATTGTAGGCTGATACAATATAGTTTATATTGAGTATTGGTCTATGGGCTAAATAATGACGTAAACAATATTTAAAATGGGTTAGAGATATAAGAGATAACAGATAGGAGATTACTATGAATATTGCAAGCCTTATTTTAGCTGCTGGTAAGGGCACGCGTATGAAGTCTAAATTGCCAAAAGTGTTACACAAGGTCGGCGGTAAGGCGATGGTAGAACGCGTTCTTGAAACGGTTCAATCCATTGGTACCAATCGCGATGTTGTTATCGTTGGTTTTGGTGGCGATGCAGTACAAAATTACTTGGGGGAGCGCGCTGAATTTGTTCGTCAAGAAGAACAAAATGGTACAGGTCATGCAGTTAAGATGGCTCAACCAGTACTTGGTGATTATGATGGTACAATCTTATTGTTATGCGGTGATACTCCTCTAGTTACAAAAGAAAGCTTAGAAGCACTTTTAGAAGAACATAAAAATTCTGGTGCAGCAGCTACAATTTTAACTGCTCATATGCCCGATCCAACTGGTTATGGACGTATCATTCGCAATGAAGCTGGTTCCGTAGTTCGCATCGTAGAGCAGAAAGATGGCAAGCCAGAAGAATTAGCGGTTCAAGAAGTAAATACAGGTATGTACGCTTTTGATAGTAAAAAATTATGGCCTTGCTTAGATCAGCTATCTGATGATAATGCCCAAGGTGAATTGTATATTACTGATGTAGTTGGTATTCTCGTAAATGGTGGCGATACAGTGAGCGCATATATGACTGAAGATTTTGAAGAGTCTTTAGGTATAAATTCTCGCTTGCAATTAGCGGAAGCTGAATCTATTTTGAAACATCGTAAAAATATTGAGTTAATGACTGCAGGGGTAACAATTATTGACCCAGATAACACTTATGTAGCTCCAGAGGTAACCGTAGGAGCGGATACCATTTTACATCCTGGTACAATCCTTGAAGGTGACACCGTGATTGGTGAACGTTGTGAAATTGGACCACATACTCGTTTGACGAATGTAAAAGTTGGTAATGATACGATTATTCACTTCACATATGGTCATGACTGTGAAGTAAAAGACGGTGTAGATGTAGGCCCATATGTTCATTTGCGTCCAAATACAGTTCTAGGCAACAAGGTTCATGTAGGTAACTTTGTAGAAGTTAAAAATTCTAATGTTGGGGAGGGGACTAAGTTCCCACATCTCTCTTATATCGGTGATAGCGATGTAGGGGCCGGTGTTAATATTGGCTGTGGTACTATTACCGTAAACTATGATGGAAAAGTTAAACATCGTACGACTATCGGAGAAGGTGCTTTTGTTGGCTGTAATAGTAATTTAGTTGCTCCTGTAACAGTAGGTAATTATAGTTATGTGGGTGCGGGCTCTACTATTACTAAAAACGTACCAGATAAGGCATTGGCGGTAGGTCGTAGCAAGCAAATTGTGAAAGAAAATTGGGTAACAGAGGATACTTTCAAAAAGAAATAAAAAAAATCTCATATTTTTTAACACAATTAGGTCAAAATAGTATACAATAAAAAGGCAATAGTGTGTATCTGTAATGTATAGATTATGGATAAGTAACCAGTATAGGAGCAAATGAAAGGGTAACAAAATGGCATTTGAAGACGGCAAAAAACTCAAGATTTTCACAGGTAATGCAAATCCTGCATTGGCAAAGGAAATTTGTGATTATTTAGGGTTGCCTTTAGGTGAAGCATTTGTAGGTCGTTTTAACAATGGCGAAGTACAAATAATGATTGATGAAAGCGTACGTGGCAAAGATGTATTTATCATTCAACCAACTAGCTATCCTGTAAATGATAATTTAATGGAACTCATGGTTATGGCTGACGCGTTAAAACGAGCTTCTGCACGTCATATCACTGCAGTAGTTCCTTACTATGGCTATGCTCGCCAAGACCGTAAGACTCGCGGTCGTGAGCCGATTACAGCTAAGCTAGTAGCTAATTTGATGCAAACGGCAGGTATTACACGTCTTGTAACAATTGATTTGCATGCAGGCCAAATTCAAGGTTTCTTTGATGTGCCTGTAGATCATTTGTTTGGCGCATCTATTTTGGCTAAATATATTAATGAAAAAAATATGGAAGATGTTATCGTTGTATCTCCTGACCTTGGCGGTGTTACAAGAGCTCGTGATTTGGCTGACCGCATTGGTGCACCGATTGCAATCATTGAGAAAAAACGCCCTGAACCAGGTGTGGCTAAAGTTATGAATCTCATTGGTGATGTGGCAGGTAAAAACTGTATTATTATCGATGATATCGTAGATACGGCTGGATCCTTGGTTGAAGGTGCTAAAGCATTGGAAGAATTCGGTGCTAAATCCGTTACCGCCGCTGTTACACATGCAGTGTTGACAGATCCGGCAAGTGAACGAATTGCAAATTCCAATATTAAGGAACTTATCGTTACTAATACTATTCCATTGCCGGAAAATTGCAACTTACCAAATATTACGCAATTATCCGTAGCTCCATTGTTGGGTGAAGCAATTATGCGTATCTTCCATGAAGTGTCTGTAAGTAATTTATTTGATAAATAATAGGTGATTTTTGAAATTAGTAGTAGGCCTCGGTAACCCCGGCAAGCAATACGAAAAGACAAAACATAATATTGGATTTATGGTTATTGATGCCATTGCCGATAGTGTCCCTCACACGCCTTGGAGAGAGGAGCAACGTGCTGAGGTATGCAGTATTACCGTAGATGGTGAAAAAGTATTGCTTGTAAAGCCGCAAACATTTATGAATCTAAGTGGTGAGTCTGTAGGACCGTTAATGCGGTACTACAAAATTGATCCATCTGATGTGTATTGTATCTATGATGACATGGATTTACCCGTAGGCAAGTTGCGTATTCGACCAAATGGTAGTTCGGGTGGACATAATGGGATTAAATCCTTAATTTCCCATATAGGAACAGAAAATTTTCCTCGATTCCGCGTGGGAATTGGACGTCCGTTACCACAATGGACTGTCATTGATCACGTTTTAGCACCATTTAGTGAAGAGTCGCAAGAGAAAGTACAAAAAGGTATTAAGGATACGGTGAAAGCTGTACTAGGAACCTTAGAGATGGGCATCGATAAAGGGATGAATCAATTCAATCCTAAACGTCGTCCACAGCGATAAATACATGCATAAGGGCATGAGTCTCATAGAGATTCATGCCTTTTTTACGAGGTACGTATGAGTAATCAAGATAAAATGCCTTTTGTAGAGGCCTTAGAATTATATAAAGATCAACATTTTGTGCCCTTTCATACGCCAGGACATAAGATAGGTGGTGAAGCACCTATCTTATTAAAGGACTGGATGGGGCCAGCGTTACCCTATGATTTAGGCGTTATGTATGCCTTAGATGATTTACATGAGCCCGAACGAGAGTTAAAAGAAGCGCAAGATTTAACGGCTGAACTATATGACGCTGAGCACTGTTGGTTTTCTATTAATGGCACTACAGCTTTGATTGAAGCTATGATCATGGGCACTGTAGGTCCTGATGAAACCATTATCATTCCTCGGGAGGCGCATCGCTCCGTTATCAGTGGTCTTGTTTTATCTGGGGCCAAACCAGTATATATGGACTGTAATTTTGATGAACGCTGGGGTATTCCCCTAGGTGTATCCCTAGTAAATGCAATCAAAACAATGGAGGCACATCCTGAGGCAAAGGCAATTCTTTTGGTATATCCAAACTATTATGGCATAGGGGTAGATATTGTTAATATTGTAAAAGAAGCTCATAAGAGGGGCCTTATTGTTCTGGTTGATGAAGCTCATGGCCCTCATTTGCCGTTCTCTGAAAGGTTGCCTATAGAGGCTATAGAGGCTGGAGCAGATTTAGTGGCACAAAGTACACATAAATCTGTTGGCTCTTTGACACAAACATCTTGGCTATTAGGGCAAGGTGAAAGAATCAATAAACGGCGTATCACGCAGATGCATCAAATGCTACAAAGTACGAGCCCAAACTATATTTTTCTGGCTTCCTTAGATATGGCGCGCCATCAATTAGCCACAGAAGGTAAAGATTTAGTAAGGCGAGCAGTAGAGTTGAGCGCATATTTACGCGAGAAACTCAATACAATTTCTGGTATTGCTACTATGGAATATACAGATATTCAAGAGACCATAATAAACTATGATTCTACTAAGGTGCTAATCGATGCAAAAGGCTTAGGTTTAACAGGTGTAGAATTTGAACATTTATTGCGTAATCATCGTATCGAAGTGGAGTTAGTACAGGCAAATCATGTGTTAGTACTTATTACAATTGGTGACACTAAAGAATCTGTGGATGCACTTATTAAGGCTATACGAGCTGTGAGTGATGATGTACTAAGAGATTCTTCAAGAATTAGAAGCATAGATGTAGCGGGCTTATATGAACCTAGCAGCGAGTCTGCTTTGCTACCAGAACCTCAAGTTTGTGTTACCCCTCGTAATGCTATGTATGCAAATCGTGAGCAAGTACCTTTAAAAGAAGCACTTCATCGCATTGCAGGGGAGACAATTGCTTATTATCCACCGGGTATTCCCTGTGTAGCAGTAGGTGAAGAGATTAGTGCCTCTGTGTTACAATATATAGAGAATCGCAAGGCTTTAGGTTTTGTACCGAATGGTGCTGATGATATGACATTGGAAACGATTTGGGTATTACAGGAGTAATTATGGGGACTTTGATTATATTAGAAGGCGGAGATGGCAGCGGTAAGGCTACACAAACTAAACTCTTAGTAGAACGCTTGACCAAAGAAGGGCATGCCGTTAAGTCTGTGAGCTTTCCAAACTATGATAGCGGCGCCGCTATGCCTATTAAAATGTATTTAGCTGGTGAATTTGGTAAGGATGTACATGATGTAAATCCTTATGTGGCAAGCTCCATGTACGCTATCGATCGATTTGCTTCCTTTAGAACTGACTGGGAGCAGTTTTATAACAATGGGGGTATCATTATTGCAGATCGTTATACAACGTCTAACATGGTGCACCAAATGGTAAAATACGATAATCCGAAGGAACGCACTGCATTTTTAGATTGGCTTGAAGATTTTGAGTTCCAAAAATTTGGCTTGCCTAAACCTGATGCGGTATGCCTTTTAGATATGCCCCTTGAAGTGAGCGAAGCCCTTATGGCGGAGCGCACTGGTAAAACAGGAGGCAATACTGGTGATATTCACGAAGGAAATCATGCATATTTAGTAGCCGTTCACGGTGCGTATGAAGAATTAGTAAAGCGTTATCAATGGCACCGCATACCTTGTGCTTATAAAGCTAAGTCTAGTCAGTATACGTTGCGTACTATTGAAGAAATTCATAATGATGTATATAGTGTAGTAGAAAATCTACTACCTTAGAAAAAGGCGACTCTTTTAAAAGTCGCCTTTTTCCTATATAATATTAATATTGAGCATGTATTGATAGGAGGCGCTATGACATATTTTGATTCTATAATTGGTCAAGATTCGATTAAGGCACACCTATCTGAACTTGTAAGTCGTAATGCATTACCTCATAGTCTCTTGTTTTATGGCGAATCTGGTCTTGGCAAGCTAGATATGGCCATAGGCCTAGCATCTTTATTACTAGGGCGTCAAGTATTCTCTCAACCTAAGGGGGAATCTTATTTAGCAGAGGTTAAGGAAGCCCGTTTAGCAAATGGGGATACGGAAAAACGTATCGAAGCCGAAGGATTACCTATCTATATGGATAAGGGTGATGCCTTTTGGATTCGCCCTATGAAAACAACCTTAAAGGTAGAGCAGTGGTATTCATTATTACAAGATCATCTGTCTGTGGCGGGCAATGGGAACCGCGTTGTCATTGTGGAGGACTTTCACACAGCCAATGCAGTTATGGCAAATGCTATGCTAAAAACCATTGAAGAACCACCTGAACAGGTGTACTTCATCATTATTACGAACAAGATTAACACCGTATTGCCTACCATCATTTCTAGATGTATGGGCGTTGGTTTTAACAGTGTTGATGTAGATACGATTCGCACCGCTCTTGTAGCGCGTGGAATTACCGGTGATATAGAACAGGCTTTGTTAGCTGGTCATGGTAATCCACAATTGGTGGAAAAACTGACGACACAAGGTCGCATTGAAATGCTAGAGTTAGCCGTTAAGGTGATGGATATGTTGGCATTTGAAACGCGATGGTTTTCTATGATTTCCTTAGCTTGTGAAAGCTTATCTCGTGAAAATCTAACGGAATTGATGCACTGGCTACGCCTTGTAAGTAGAGATATGATGGCTCTTAAAATGGGGGCTCAAGACACGCAATTACAAGTACCTATGTACAAGACTCAATTATTACGATTATTACCGCGCTGGTCCATGCAAGCATTGTCAGAGGTTGTTACTGAAACATTGCAAGCAGAACAGGCTTTGCGCTTACATATAAAAACCGCTCTCGTGGTGGACGGTCTTAGTATCGCCCTTCATGATGCTCGGGAGGAGGATTAAATGCTAACCATAGTTGGCGTACGCTTTAAAAAGGCGGGAAAGATTTATTATTTTCAGCCTGAACAATTAGAACTATCCGTTGGGGATGGAGTTATCGTTGAAACAGCACGTGGTGTAGAATACGGCACAGTTGTGATTGGACCTAAAGAGGTCTATGAAGATTCTGTTGTTGCCCCTGTGAAGCCTGTTATTAGACAGGCGACGTCTAAGGATTTGAAACAAATCGAGAAGAATAAAGAGCGCGAAGAAAAAGCCTTTGAAATTTGTCTCGAAAAAATTGAAAAACGCAAGTTACCGATGAAACTTATCAATGTGGAATACACATTTGATATGAATAAGATTATATTCTTCTTTACTGCAGATGGCCGTATTGACTTCCGTGAGCTCGTTAAAGATTTGGCAACTATATTTAGAACGCGCATCGAGTTACGCCAAGTAGGTGTCCGTGATGAGGCTAAAGTACTAAATGGTATCGGTGCTTGTGGTCGACCTTTGTGTTGTTCAAATTTCTTAGGTGACTTTACGCCTGTATCGATTCGCATGGCAAAGGATCAAAATTTGAGCTTAAATCCTACGAAGATTTCTGGTGTATGTGGTCGATTGATGTGTTGCCTTAACTACGAAGATGATTTATATAAAAAAGGTGGCGACCTATATGTGAAGAAGGAACGCCCTCAATCTCCTCAAGATATAGCACCTCCTGGCATTGGTAAGGAGGTTGTTACCGATGAAGGTATTGGTAAAGTTTTAAAGGTAAATCATCATAAGCATACTGTAAAGGTACAGCTCGAAGCGGGCCGTACTATCGATTTGAAATGGTCCGAGGTGGCATTGCCTGATGAATGATCAAGAACGACTTGATGATTTAATTATCGATGGCTTACAGATTTATCAGCGTTCTGATATGTTTCGCTTTTCCTTTGACGCCATAGCACTCATTCATTTTTGTCGTTTTAATGGTCGTCATACCTATGTTGATCTTGGAACGGGGTCAGGGGTTATGCCGCTTATAGGTACGTCATTAGGGGCAGGTCATATTACAGGTATAGAAATTAATGAAACTCTCGTTGAGTTGGCTAAGCGTAGCGTAGAACATAATCGTAAACAAGATGTGGTAAATATATTATGTGGCGATTATCGACATATGACATATCGCGATATACAAGATAAGCCTTTTGATGGTGTTATTGTTAATCCCCCTTTTTATGATTGTGAAAGCGGTGCAAAGCCTACATCTGAAGAGCGTAATTTAGCACTTCATGATGGACATACAACTTTATGTGATGTTCTGAAAGCGGTACAGTCCTTTATTAAATGTAAAGGTCGCTTGTGGATGATTTATAGTGCTAGTCGCTTGCAATATGTATTACATGAACTAGAAAGGTTTAACTTTCAAGCAAAACGAATTCGGTTTGTTCATGGTATGCTAGATAAACCAGCAAAATTAGTTTTGATAGAGTCTATTTTTCAAGGTCAGGCAGGTCTTGTACTTGAGCCACCACTCATCGTTTACAAAAAAACGAATGTGTACACGAAGGAGGTGTCCTCTTGGTATGAACGATAATGAATGGGGCACCTTATACTTGGTGCCTACACCGATTGGTAATTTAGAAGATATGACGTATCGATCTGTTCGTATTTTGGGTGAGGTAGATGCTATTGCGGCTGAGGATACGCGTCATACGGGCATATTGTTAAAACATTTTGATATTAAAAAGCCTTTGATTTCTTATCATGAACATAATAAGGAGAAGGGGACCTATATTATAGAGCTCTTATTAGAAGGACAGTCGGTAGCTTGTGTCAGTGATGCAGGCATGCCTGCCATTTCTGATCCAGGGGCAGATCTTGTAATAAAGGCTATTGAAGAAGGCATAACTGTAGTACCTTTGCCAGGCGCTAATGCAGCGTTAACAGCGCTTATTGCATCAGGTTTAGATACTAAATCCTTTACCTTTGCAGGGTTCTTGCCTAAACGGGGGAAACATCGTATTGAAGAATTAAAAAGACTTTCACAAGTGACGGGAACCTTGCTGTTTTACGAAGCCCCGCATCGATTACAAGAGGTTTTACAAGATATGTATGAAGTCTTTGGTAATCGCTCTATAACGGTGGCAAGGGAACTGACGAAGAAGTTTGAAACCTTTGTACGCACGGATCTGGAAAGCCTTGTAAAGGATTTAGAACAGCTCACCTATAAAGGTGAATTCGTCCTCATCGTAAGCGGTGCTGATACAGTGGAGTCCGATACTAGTGAAGTGGTGGATGAACTAATATCTTATGAAGATGCTGTGCAAGCCCTTGTAGATACAGGGGTACCTAAAAAAGAAGCTATTCGCCAGGTGGCAAAGCGTTTTAACGTTTCCCGCCGGGATGTATATAATATTGTAGAACGTTAAACCTTCCCATTCGAAGGTTAGAAGGAGGCTCATCATGGGAGACACAAAGAAAACGTATTATATTACGACACCTATTTATTATCCAAGTGCTAAGTTGCACATTGGTCATACGTATTGTACATCTGTAGCCGATACAATCGCACGTTTTAAACGATTAGCAGGATATGATGTACGTTTTTTGACTGGTTCAGATGAACATGGCCAAAAAATCCAACGTGCTGCAGAAGCACAAGGCATTACTCCTCTTGAATATACTACAAATATTGTAAATGGTTTTAAAGCATTGTGGGAAAAAATGCATATTTCCAATGACGATTTTATTCGGACTACCGATGAACGTCATGAAAAGGTTGTTCAAGCGTTATTTACAAAAGCTTATGAGAAGGGCGATATTTACAAAGCAGAATATGAAGGCTGGTATTGTACACCAGACGAAACTTTTTGGACAGAGCAGAAGCTAGGACCTAATCATACTTGTCCGGATTGCGGTCGCCCTGTAGAGCGTGTTAAAGAGGAAAGTTATTTCTTCAAACTCGGTAAATATACGGATCAATGGCTTAAGTTTATTGAAGAGAATCCTGACTTTATTCAGCCTGAATCTCGTCGTAATGAGATGATTCAATTTGTAAAGCAAGGTCTAGAAGACTTGGCGGTGTCTCGTACATCCTTTGATTGGGGAATCAAGGTTCCATTTGATCCTAAACATGTAGTATATGTTTGGTTCGATGCATTAGTGAACTATATTAGTGCACTCTCTCCATTTGATGGTGATGGTGAACTATATAAAAAATACTGGCCTGCAGATCTCCATTTAGTAGGTAAGGAAATCGTACGTTTCCATACTATTATTTGGCCTATGATGCTCATGAGCCTTGAGTTGCCATTACCAAAAAAGGTATTTGGACACGGTTGGATGATTGTAGATGGTACAAAGATGAGTAAATCCTTGGGGAACGTAATCGATCCAATCCCATTGATTGATACATATGGTGCAGATTCTTTGCGTTATTACTTATTAAGCGAGATTACGTTAGGTAATGACGGCAACTTTACGTTACCTAACTTCGTTACAAAAATTAATGCAGATTTATCTAATGATTTAGGTAACTTATTAAACCGTACTATTGCGATGATTGAAAAATACCATGGTGGTGTGATTACAAAATGCGATGATATGGATGATTTAGATCGTGATGTATCTATATTAGCCGTTCAAACTGCAAAAGATTTTGAAGCGGCGATGGAAAATATGGAGCTTAATAAAGCTATCAAAACTGTATGGTCCTTTATTGGTCGCATGAATAAATACATTGATGAAACAATGCCTTGGGTATTGGCTAAATCTGAAGATGCTCATGATAAAGTGCGCTTGCAATCTGCTATGTATCACTTGGCAGAGGCATTGCGTATCATTGCCATCTTGGTAAGCCCTGTAATTCCTGTAGGAGCTCCAAAAATCTGGGAACAATTAGGGCTTACAGGTTTTGAAGCGGCTACGTTGGAAGATGCTAAAACTTGGGGATTATTGGCAACAGGTACTAAAGTTGTAAAAGGTGAGCCTATCTATCCACGTTTTGAAGTTCCTGAAATGGTAGATGTAGTTGTTACAGAAGAAGTTGAAGAAGCTGTAGATACATCTAATATTCCACCATTAAAAGAAAATATTACCTATGATGACTTTGAGAAACTCGATCTTCGTGTAGCTAAAGTTATAAGCTGTGAAAAAGTGCCTAAGTCCAAGAAGTTGTTGAAATTTGTATTGGATATCGGTATTGAAGAACGCACAGTATTAAGTGGTATTTCCCAATATTATGAACCGGAGGCTATGGTTGGTAAAAAGGTAATTTATTTGTCTAACTTGGCTCCTAAAAAGATGATGGGCATTGAGTCTTATGGTATGATTTTGTCCGCCTCTGATTGGGAAGAACATTTAGAGGTAACAAATATCGAATCATTACCGGCAGGAAGTGTGGTTAAATAATGAAACTTTTTGATACACATGCTCATGTGAATGATGGGCGCTTTGATAATGATCGTAATGAGATGTTACAAGCCTGCTTTGATACAGGTGTAGAATATATTATGATTCCTGGTGTTGATAGAGGTACCGTTGAGTCTGGTTTAGCTTTGGCTAAACAGTACGATCAATTATATGCTGCTGTAGGGACTCATCCCCATGAATCAAAGGACTTCACAGAAGAAGACTACGAGTTTTATAAGGAACAAGCTCTTAACAATGATAAGGTACGTGCTATTGGTGAAATTGGACTAGATTATTACTATGATTTTTCTGACCGTGAAACACAAAAACGCGTATTTATTCGTCAGTTAGAGCTTGCTCGTGAAGTAGATCTCCCGATTATTATCCATGACCGCGATGCACATGGTGATATTATGAATATCTTGCGCAATGAAGGGAAGGATAACAGGGGCATTTTCCATTGCTATTCTGGTAGCTGGGAGATGGCAAAAGAAGCCATTAAAATGGGCTTTTATATTTCCTTTGCAGGTCCTGTAGTATTTCCTAAGTCTACAAATCTTAAGGAAGTGGCAAGACAAGTGCCATTAGAACGAATACTTATTGAAACCGATTCACCGTATTTGACACCACCACCATTTAGAGGCCGTCGTAATGATCCAAGTAAAACTCAGTTTGTGGCAGAAGAAATTGCAAGCCTTAAAGGGCTCGATGTAGATGAGTTTTGTGAAATTGCTTTTAATAATGGTAAACGAGTATTTGGTATCGAGTAAATGTAGAAACTAGTTCATAAGATTATTAGCGAATAAAATATCTGTTTGGCTTTAATTACTAAGTTTTTGCGTATAAAGTATTAGAATACATGATAAAACTAAATTAGAATTATAAATCATAAAACGCGGTTCTCCCTTATCGGTGAGAATCGCGTTTTTCTATGGTATACTAAAGTATATTCAGACTGAACAGAAGTAAGATGAGGATAGCAACATGAAACGTATTGCATTTATAGATTTAGGCTCGAACTCAGTTCGTTTTGTCATATATGAAATTTCTAAGACTGGTAGTTATCGACTGATATATCAAGAGAAAGAAAGTGTACGTCTCAGTGAGAATATGTGGGGAACTCACGAACTGACCAAAGAAGCTATGGAACGCTCTTTGCGTGCTCTAAAAGGTTTTGTACACATGGCTGATGCAATGGAGGCAAATACGATTAAAGCTGTTGCTACCGCAGCAGTACGTTTGGCTAAAAATGGGGATGCTTTTATTAAATCCGTAAAAGAACGAACGGGTTTGGATTTAGAATGTATTGCTGGTGAAGAAGAGGCTCGCCTGGGGTTTCTTGGCGTTATCAATACCATTGGACTTAAGGATTTTATTATTTTTGATTTAGGTGGTGCCAGTACCGAGATAACCCTTGTACGAAATCGTCATATTACAAAATCGGTGAGCTTGCCGATAGGGGCCCTTACCTTAACAGGTACTTATCAAAAGGGAGATGAATATACTCCTAAAGAACTTGATAAACTGACGAAAGTTGTAAAGAAAACGATTAAGGAACATATATGGCTTCGCAATGTGAAATTACCGCTCCTTGGTATCGGCGGCACTGCTCGTAATATTGCTAAAATGGATCAACGCAAGTTATCTTATCCTATTACAAAGCTACATAATTATGAGATTCCACATCATAGATTCCATGAGATTTTGGAAGAAGTAAAAGGTAAATCTCTAGAGGAACGCAAAAAGATTAGTGGTTTATCATCGGAGCGCGCTGATATCATTATTGCAGGTCTCACTATCGTAGAAGAATTATTTAACTACGTAAATACTAAAACACTCGTTGTTGGTGGTTGTGGTCTGCGTGAAGGCTTATTTTACGACTATTATGGAGAGCACTACTTAGGTGGTAACTCTATTATTGATGATATTTTAGTACATTCTGCAGAGAATGTATTATTAGGTATGACTAAACATGAGTTAGTTCATGCTAAATATATTACAGGTTTAGCTATTAAACTGTATGATGTATTAGAGCCACTTCATAGAGCTGATAAAAATACAAGACGTTGTTTGATTGCTGCTAGTTTATTACATGATATTGGTAAACGGATTAACTATTATAGTCATGCCCGCCATGGCTGCTATATGCTTGTCAATAGTAATTTATATGGGCTTTCTCATGTTGAACAAGCTTTTAGCGCGTTCCTTGTTATGAACTCTCATGGTTTGACGCCAAAAGAGTATAAAAACTTCTTATACGGTAAATTATTAGATCAAGAGCAGCGTTTGTTGGGACAAAAAATATCTATTATTCTGGCCTTAGCTGAAGCTCTTGATGAAAGTCATGAACAATTTATTCGCCATTTATCCGTGAATCTAAAATATACTAGCGTACAATTAGTAGTAACCTATTTGAACGGTCGCGATATAAGTGTAACAAAAGCGGCTGTAGAGAAATTAGGAAAATCTTTCAAAAAAGAATTTAAGAAAACATTAGAAATAGAGTGGAAGGAAGCTCGTAAGGAGGCATAATGGCATTACCAAAAGCGTTACGATATGCAGTGCTACATGTAGGCTCCAGTAGCATGAGTATTACTATTTTAGAATACAAGGGCATCGATGATGTACGCGTTATAGATTATGCAGCTAGGGAGGTAACCTTTGGGGAAGAATTATTCCAAACCTCTCGTTTGAGTTTTGAAACAATTGAGGAAATTTGTCATATCTTAAAGGGATATAAACAATTAATGGCTGATTACGGTGTGAGTCGCTCTAGATTATATGGCACTACTGTAATACGTGAAGCCGCTAATCGTCGTAGTATTCTCGACCAAATTTATATTCAAACAGGTATGCGTGTTGAGGTTATCGACATGCCTAAAGAGGTGTATTACAAATATGCCTTGCTATACTACAAGATGACTAATCAGTACCGCTTGACGGATCCTACAAAGGCAACATTATTTCTTGATATCACTTCTGGTGGTGTAGGTTTAACCGTTTGGCGTGGTGAAAGCTTATTATTCCAGCGCAATATGCATAGCGGGTCATTACGTGTTATGGAATCTTTTAATCGCAACCAACGTTCCTCTACATCGTTTCCAATGGCTATTACCGAGTATTTACATCGCATGATAGGCCCATTACGGGAGGAGCTTAAGACCTTCAATATTAATAGTGTTATTTTATCAGGCGATGAAGCTCAATATATGGCGCGTCTCATGGGAGATGGCAGTAATAAGGACGATATTATTACGATAGAACCAGAACGTTTTAAGGGCTTCATCAAATCCTTTGATGGTGTAACAGCCACTAAGTTGATCAATCGATATAGACTACCTGAATATAAGGCCAATATTTTGATGCCTACTATGATTTTATTTAATGAAATTATAACGGCTATAGAGCCTAAATCGTTGATTTTTAGTAGCTTCTCCTTCTCGCAAGGAATAAGCTGGTTTTATGGAGTTGAGGCGGAAAATAATCCCTTTATGTACCAATTGCGTGAGCAAAATGCTCAATTAGCTCGTGCTGTTGCCGCTAGATATCATACTGACAGCATTCATGATGCTGAGGTGGAACGTTTCAGTTCTTTATTTTGTAAAACATTACGCCATAAAGGTTTACCGGAGCGGTGGGGTTATTTATGCCGCATTGCAGCTATATTATGTTCTGTAGGCAAGTTTGTTAATTTACGAAACCATGGAGAGCATGCGTATCATATTGTGATGGGCACGGATATTTTTGGGCTTTCAGAAGAAGAAAAACAAGTGGTAGCAAATGTTGTGTTTTATCATTATAAGGGAACTCCGTCTGATGATGATACATATTTTAATTCCTTGACGGAATTACAAAAGATTCAAGTTACAAAGTTAGTAGCTATCATTCGTGTGGCTTGTGCGCTTGATGCAGGTAGCAATCAAAAAATATCGGATATTACCTTAGAAGAACGGGATAATGTATTGTATGTATTCTGCCGCACTAATGAAGACATTTCTCTAGAATGGTGGACATTTAGTCGCGATTCCGAGTATTTTACAGAAGTATTTGGTATGGAACTCATGCTTGTAAGAGGAGGTGACCGCCATGTTCAGTAATGCTAAATATTATTTTAATCGTGAATTATCTTGGCTAAAATTTAATCAGCGTGTACTATTAGAGTCTATAGATACAAATACTCCGCTGTTGGAGCGATTGCGTTTTATTGCTATTGCTAGTTCTAATTTAGATGAGTTCTTCATGATTCGCGTGGCTGGTTTACGTCATCAAGTTGTGAATGGCATTGTTAAATATGATGCGGCTCATATGGATGCAAAGGCACAATTAAAGGCGATAGATGAATCTGTACAACGCCTTGTTGCTATGCAAAGTATGTATTTAAATAATGTTTTGACTGAACTAGAAAGTTATGGTTTTTTCTTTACACATCCTGATGAGCTAGACGTAAAAACAAAAGCTTGGTTACGCCATTATTTTGAAGAACATATCTACCCCGTAGTAACACCGTTGGCTGTTGATTCGGGGCATCCATTCCCATTTTTAACAAATCATACTATTAATGCAATTGTACGTATCTTTCAAATACAAGATGATGGGACTAAGGATTACAAGATTGCTATCTTGCCAATACCATCTGTATTAGATCGAATCATTGAAGTTCCGAGCCGAGGTAATAAGGAACATCGATTTGTTTATCTAGAAGATGTCATTACTTATTATGCAAATCAATTCTTCCAAGGTTACGGCATTGAAGATTATATGGTTTTCCGTATTACTCGTGATGCAGACCTTGAAATAGATGAGGAAGAAGCAACAGATTTGCTATCTGAAGTAGAGGCATCCTTGCGGCGTCGCCGTCGTGGTGATGCGGTACGTCTTGAGGTTTGTGGAGAGATAAAGGATCACTTATTAGACTTTGTCCTTACAAGTGTAGAATTAGAGCAAAAGGACGTATATCGCATTGATGGACATTTAGATTGCCGTATGTATTTTGATTTCTGTAATTATCCAGGTTATGATAAGCTCCGATATGAACCGTTTGATCCTAAGATTCCTAGTGAATTAGTTGATTATGAAGGTGATAGCTTATTTTCTATTATTGGGAAGCAAGATCTTTTTGTTCATCATCCCTTTGAATCTTTTGCAGTGGTTGAGCAATTTATTGCACAAGCAGCTATAGATCCTGATGTATTGGCTATTAAACAAACATTATATCGCGTTAGTGGGGATTCTCCGATTATTGCGTCCTTAATAAAAGCGGCAGATAATGGGAAACAAGTAACCGTCCTTATGGAGGTTAAGGCGCGGTTTGATGAAGAAAACAATATTCATATGGCTCGTCGACTCGAAAAAGCGGGATGTCATGTTATTTATGGTTTAAAAGGTCTTAAGACACACTCTAAAATTACTATGGTGGTACGCCGGGAAACGGATGGTATTAGGCGGTATGTCCATCTAGCAACGGGAAACTATAATGGTAAAACAGCTCGTATGTATACTGATTGTGGTATATTTACTTGTAATGATGAGTATGGTGATGATGCGTCACGTTTCTTTAACTTGATTTCTGGATATTCTGACCCACCGATTTGGAATAAGTTTATTGTAGCGCCTTTAAATTTACGTGAAAAAATTATGGAACTTATTGACCGTGAAATTGAGTTTGCCAAAAACGGGGAAGAAGCCTATATCATCTGTAAGATGAATTCTTTGCTCGATAAAAAGGTCATTGCCAAGTTGTATGAAGCTTCTTCGGCTGGTGTTCGTATAGATTTAATTGTGCGTGGTATTTGTACGCTTCGTCCTGGCATTGCCGGTGTTAGTGATAATATCACAGTACGCTCTATTGTGGGGCGTTTTCTTGAACATCATCGTTTGTTCTACTTCCGTAATGGAGGGAATGAAAGTCTGTACCTATCTAGTGCGGATTGGATGCCTCGAAATTTGAATGAACGTGTAGAGCTTATGATTCCTATTGAAGATAAACGTCATAAAGAACGGGTAAAAAGTATTTTAGATTTATACTTAGATGATACATTAAAAGCTCATTTCATGAGAGCAGATGGTTCGTATCATAAAATCAATGATCGAGAAAATCCTATTTCTGCTCAAGAGGAGTTAATGAAAGCTGCTATTGAGAATGAACACAAGGAGTCGATGACCGTCATTGAACGGTTACAACCGATGTTAAAAATGAATAAATGATGAAGAATGACTATTGCGTTTGCTAATGAATTTTAATACAATTACATAACACGAAAAAGGCCCATTATATGGGCTTTTTTTCATGTTTATATATTCAAAAATGAGATAAAAATGAAGTTTTTGAAAATATGGAAAAATTTGGTAACAATTGAAAAACACATAAAAATACAAATCAATTAATAAAAAATCCATATATACTATATGTGGTATTGGTATTGTATATATGTACACAATTCGGAATATATTGTATAGTATTTAAAAATATCAATATGTACGTATACAGTGGACTTTCATTAAAAAAAACAAAATATATAGTGTTATAAATTCAGTATTTATAAAGGATTTTGCCTTATTGTTAACTTGTTGCGTTTGACAGGTTGTATCTATCTGTAGTAGAATAATACCATTACAGGAGGGATTACAACATGAGAATTCATAAGACACACAAGCGATATATTTCGTCTGTTGTTGCCGGATTGATTGTAACAGCTGTAACCATGACCGGTTTTTCTTATAATGATAAAACCGTTACCGTTATGGTAGATGGTGCAGCACACACTGTTAGAACGCATTTAAATTCTAACGAAGGCATTGTACGCGATGCTGGGGTTAAGTTAAATCCAAATGATAAAGTTATTTCTAGTTCATCTACAGTTCAAAATGGAACAACCTTAACGGTTGTTCGTGCTATTCCAGTTTATGTAACTGTAAATGGTAAAACAAGAGCTGTATTCACTACAGAAACAACTGCTCAAGGTGTTGCTAATGAGCTTGGTTTCAAAGCACCTAACTATGTAGTAGTGGGCGATGAAAATGGATCTGTTTTAAGTGGTACACGTATAACAATTGCTCAAGTAACAAGCCGCTCTCTATCTACAGTAGATCAAGAAGTTGCTGTTGAAGTGGTTCGTCAAAAAGATGATACTATGGCTAAGGGCGAAGAAGAGGTTGTTCAAGTTGGTCAACCCGGCTTAGAACGAGTACAACGTGAAACACTATATAGTAATGGTACAGTTATTAAAACTAATGACGTATCTAAAGTAACACAACGTGCAATGGTACCTACAATTATTAAAGAGGGTACTCGTGAGGTGACTACATCTCGCAATGTGGCGGGTCGTGCGTCTCGCGCTATCGTAATGGAAGCATCTGCTTATCTTGCTGGCGATGGTGATGGTGCTGGTATTACAGCTACGGGCTTACCTGCAGTACGTGGCATTGCTGCAGTTGACCCAGATGTTATTCCATTGGGAACACGTTTATTTATTCCTGGTTACGGTGAAGCTATTGCTGCCGATACAGGTGGTGCTATAGTAGGTAATAAAATCGACCTTGTAATGGACTCTTATGGTGAGGCTATGGACTTTGGTCGTCAAGACGTTACAGTGTACGTTTTGGATTAATATAATAAAAGGGCGCCTTACATATGTATGGCGTCCTTTTATTTTAACTAGTCCTCAATATATGGAATTAAGTATTCGTATTTGGTATCTTTTAATTCTTCTTTAGGAATAAATTTTAAAGCAGATCCATTGATACAGTAACGAAGAGCGCCATTAGGCCCATCTTCAAATACATGACCTAAATGAGCATTACCAATGCGACTACGAACTTCTATGCGATTCATACCATGTGAGTCATCTTGGTAATATTTGATAACATCTTTAGCTATTGGCTTAGTAAAGCTAGGCCAGCCACAATGAGAATCGAATTTATGGGCTGATACAAAAAGGGGTTCTCCAGTCGTAATATCTACGTAGAGACCTGCTTTGAACTCATCTGTTAGTTCATGGCTGAAAGGTGCATCGGTAGCAGAGTTTTGAGTTACTTCAAACTCTTGCGGTGTTAAAGTCTTTAAATCTTCCTGGGAAGGTTTAGCATATGCATTATCATCGATAAGTGGTTCATCGGATAGACCTAATGGAATGTGACAATAGCCATTAGGATTTTTGTCTAAGTAATCTTGATGATATTCCTCAGCAGAGTAGTAGTTCTCTAAAGGCAATACTTCGATAGCAAATGGTTTGCCTTCAAAGGCTTGAGCACGAGCTAAGGTGCTTTCAATAACGGTCTTATCTGTTGGATTAGTATAATAAATACCCGTACGATATTGAATGCCTACGTCGCCACCTTGTTTATTAACGCTAAATGGATCGATAGCGCGTAGGAAATATTGAATTAAGTGGTCTAAAGATAGTATATCAGCATCGTAAGTAACCTTGAGGGCTTCTACGTGGCCACTATTGTGGCATACATCTTCATAACTTGGATTCTCTGTAGGACCATTAGCATAGCCGACTTCAGTAGAAAGGACACCGGAGATTTTTCTGATGTACCCTTGAAGGCCCCAGAAACAACCGCCACCTAAATATATTGTATGTTCATTCATTTAATCACCCCATACTTCTTGAGCTATTTCTTTAACTAATGCTAGTTTAGCCCATTGTTCTTCCTCGGTCAATTGGTTGCCGATTTCACAGGATGCAAAGCCGCATTGAGGGGATAAGCAAAGTCTTTCGAGGGGGATATATTTTGTCGCTTCTTTGATACGTTCTTTGATGACTTCTTTGTCTTCTAACTCTGGGCGTTTAGATGTGATAAGGCCTAATACAACTTTCTTATTAGGAGATACTTCACGCAATGGCTCAAAACCTCCAGAACGATCATCATCAAACTCTAAGTAATAAGCGTCTACATTCTCTTTGGCAAATAGAATAGGGGCGATAGGTTCGTAACCACCGCTAGCAGCCCAAGTAGAGTTATAGTTGCCACGGCATACATGTGTGGTAAATGCTAAGTCGTGAGGGCGTCCTTCAAGTGCCAAGTTATTCAAACGTAAATATTTAGCAGTTTCTCCTTCGATGGTTACGCTTTTATCCTTTTGGCGACCTGTCCAATAATCATGGTCACAACACATGCCCCAAGTACAGTCATCAAATTGAATGTTGCGGCAACCTGCATCATAAAGGTCTTTAATCACTTGGCGATAGGCAGCTGCAATATCTTGAATGAGTTCTTCTAAATCAGGGTAGAAGGAGCGTGTTGTAATGCCGTTATCCTCACGAAATAATTCAGCTAAGAATTGGGATGGGGCTGGGATTGTTTGACGCGCCGTAGTATTTTCGTCTTCAAATTGTTTTACAAATTTGAAATGCTCAACGAATGGGTGGTTTGTTCCCGTAATTTTACCAGTAAGGGCGAGGGAACCTGGCGCTGTTTCTTGACCGACAAATTTGTAACCGTGTTCCAGTTCGATTTCTTTTACGCCGTTAAATCCCCACATGAAATCTAGATGCCAATAGGCACGGCGAAATTCGCCATCTGTAATAACTGGTAAACCAGCAGCCTTTTGTTTTTGAATGAGGTCTGTAATGAGACGATCTTCAACGGCTGTTAATTCTTCTCTAGTAATATTTCCGTTATTGAAAGCTTCGCGTGCTTCTTTTAATTCTGCAGGACGTAGGAAAGAACCTACGATATCAAAGTGGAATGGTGCTGTATGTTTAGCCATAATAATAATCCTCCTTATATAAACGGTAAAACCGATAATTTCGATAGGTTTATTATAGCGAAGTATGATTATATATAAAAATATCAATATGTTTAAGTTGGATATAGTTTAAAGTTATGTTGATGTAAATAATTGCTCGATAAGTTATACCTATAGAAAAGCACTCTCTAAAAAGAGAGTGCTTTATTAATATATTATTTGATCGAACTAAATTAAACAATAGTGTTATATAGACTTATAAATAATATGATATGTAATTATTTTTTATTTTCCGGCAATTTAATATGTCTACCGTAGTTGCTAACATATTGTTCTAGGGCATGGATATATTCTTGACCCAAACGGCTGCGTTGCATTTTATTATTAGTAATATAACCGATGTGCATTAAACCTTCTTCGGCAAGTGGTACTGAAATGATGTTTTCACCATTTACCTCTTTATCGATTACACCACTAGATACAGTGTATCCATCAAGGCCAAGCAGTAAACTAAATAAAGATGCTCTATCGCGAACACGAATATGTTTTGGGCGTACTACGGTACTAAAGATTTCTTCAGAGAAGTAGAAGGAATTATGATCACCTTGTTCAAAGGAAATATATGGATATTCTTCTAATTCGTCCATAGAGACGACCTCTTTATGGGCTAATGGATGTGTTTTACCAATAAAGATATGAGGATGGGCCGTAAATAATTCTGTAAAGGTTAATTCATTAGTATGAATCAGTTTTTCCAATACAGGACGGTTGAAATCATTATAATAGAGTAAACCAATTTCACTCTTCATATGAGCTACGTCATCGATGATTTCATAGGTTTGTGTTTCTCGTAAGGATACATCGTATTGGTCGATTCCAGCGCCTTTTAAAAGCTCTACAAAGGCATTGACTGCAAAGGAATAGTGTTGGGTAGACACGGAGAATTGTTTTTTACCGCCGCTTTGGCTTTTATATTGCTCCTCTAAAAGGGCTGCTTGCTCCAGTACTTGGCGCGCATAGCCGAGGAAGCGTTCCCCTTCTTTGGATACGGTAATTCCTTTATTGGTGCGATCGAAAATGGTGATGCCCATTTCTTTCTCTAGTTCTTTAATCGCTTTGGTAAGGCTTGGTTGAGACACAAATAATCTCTTGGCAGCTTCGCTAATGCTGCCTATATTGGCAATTGTTGTTACATATTTTAATTGTTGTAAGGTCATGATTGGCCTCCTTTTATATATTACACTATTAATACTACTCGATTATAAGTATTTAAGCAATGTTATATATATGTTACAATGTACTAATAGAATAAAAGGGGGATTTATGCTAAAACAAGTCATTGTCGTAGAAGGAAAATCTGATATTCAGCGTATCGCTCAAGCTGTAGAGGCTGATTGTATTGCTACAGAAGGTTTCACTCTTCGAAAAGGTGTTATCGATATGATTCGCGTTGCCTATGAAAAGCGTGGCATTATCATATTAACTGATCCTGATACAGCAGGGGAGCGAATCCGACGCGTTTTAACTAAAAAATTTCCTAATGCACAACATGCTTTTGTGCCTCGTGACGAAGCGTTTGCAAATGATGACATTGGCATAGAACAAGCATCTCCAGAGTCAATCAGAAAGGCTCTATCTACATTACACGTAGAGTCTTTAGAATCATCCAACGAATTTACTATGGTGGACTTAGTGCGTCACGGATTGTCTGGTATGCCTGATAGTGCGGCTCGTCGAGCGGTTATTGGTGCTAAATTAGGTATTGGATACGGTAATGGTAAACAATTTTTGTACCGTTTAAATCATTATGGTATAACTCGAGATGCTTATGAAGAGGCAGTAAATTGTTAAAATAGGAGTTAAGATGTTAGAATCAGTAATTGCAAGCCCAGAGGTTGTGCATTATATATGTAAGCGCTTTGATATTAAAATGAGCAAAAAGCTAGGGCAAAATTTTCTTATTAAGCGAGGCATAGTTGATGAAATTGTACATGCTGCGGAATTAACCGTAGGGGAACCTGTCCTAGAGGTCGGTCCTGGTATTGGTACGTTGACACAAGGTTTAGCTCAAAGTGGGGCAGATGTAACGGCTATCGAGCTAGATCGTCGCTTATTAGAGGTACTAGATACGACATTGGCATCTTATGACAATGTACGTATCATTCATGGTGATGTGTTAAAGCTTGATGTGCCAACGATTATGAATCATAAACCATTTAAAGTGGTTGCCAATTTGCCATACTATATTACAACACCTATTATTATGTCTTTGTTGGAAAGTAAATTACCTATTGAACGTCTCGTTGTGATGGTGCAAAAAGAGGTAGCTTTACGCATGGTAGCAAAGCCGGGCACAAAGGACTATGGTGCATTATCTGTTGCTGTTCAGTATTATACGGAACCAGATATTGTTCTTGATGTACCACCTAAATCCTTTTTACCAGCTCCAGCAGTAACTAGTTCTGTTATTCGTTGCGTATTGCGTGATAAACCACCTGTAGATGTGATTGATGAGAAACTATTCTTTCGCGTTGTGAAAGCAGGTTTTGCGCAACGCCGTAAAACATTTGCCAATACGATGCGTACCACAGGACTTTCAAAAGAACAAATCGATGATATCTTGGTAAAAGCAAATATTGATGGCCAACGAAGAGGAGAAACCTTTAGCCTTCAAGAGTTTGCTGATGTGGCTAATGCCTGGGCGGATATCTAAGTATAATTAATAGTAGTGTTTATTTAGTGCGGTAGACGATATTTGGTGCTATATAAGTAGCGTTATGAATAGTAAGTACTAGTTATTTAGTAAAGGGTAAACTATTTATATACAATCAATAGCATTGAAGTGGATTAAGATAATTGAATTGGACAAATAAAAACGGTGATAGTAAAACCTAAAGATTTACTATCACCGTTTTTGACATTAAAAAGAGTCCCGAAGGACTCTTTTTTAGTATAGAATACCTGCCATTGTCGTAATAAGGAAGGCATTTGCAAAGTCGATTAAGAATGCACCTACCAAGGAAACTACGAGCCACGCACGAGGGGATGGACCATGTTTGCTTGCCAAGGATAACATGTTAACAAGTGCATTCGGTGTTGCACCCAAACCGAAGCCGATAGCACCAGCACCAAGCATAACTGCATCGTAGTTGCGACCAAAAATGAAGTAGATGAGATAAGCAAATACACAAATAAGTGCCATTTGTACAACTAAGATTGTAATGAGCGGTAATGCAAGATCAATCAATTGTACTAGCTTTAAGCTGTTAATAGCCATTGTTACGAATAAGGACAATGCTACATTAGATACTGCATCGAGGGCAGCATCATTGATTTTGTATGCTTTAGTAAAATCACCAAAGTTACGAATTACTGCTGCACAAATCATAGCACCAATATATGCAGGTAGTGGAGTAAGAACAGATAATCCAGCACTTACGATGGTACCGATACCTAATGCAAGGCCAATCCACATACAAATTGTTAAAAGATCTTGAGAGTTGAACTGTTTGCCACCACTTTCAACGTGATCTTCGATCATATCGATGCCTTCATCCTCCATTAACTCAGGATTTTCATAAGGTGTTTTAACTTTATGCATTTTAATAATGCGTTCACCTACAGGCGCACCGAGGATTGTACCAGCTACCATGCCAAATGTTGCAGCTGCAACTGCTGCGGAAGCGGTACCAGGGATACCAAGTAATTGTTCGTAATATGGACCGAAGGCACCAGCTGTACCAAGGCCACCAATCATAGATACAGAACCAGCCATGATGCCAATAATTGGCTCAATTCCTAATGCTTTAGCAATCATAATACCTGCAGTATTTTGTACTACAATCCACACTGCACATGCTAAGAAGAAGAAAATAATGAAGATACCACCCTTTTTGAGGACTTTTAAGGATGCCATTAAACCGATAGTGGTAAAGAAGGCAAGCATTAGAAATGTTTGTAAGGAACCTTCAAAGGTAATGTTTAAGATTTTATAATAAGACAAAATAGCAGTTAAAAATGCAAATGGAAGAGCGCCTACGGCTGGTGCAGGCATACACATACGTTGTAAGAACTTGGAATGCTTATTGATCCAAGTACCGATGAATAAGGTAATTACAGCAAGACCTACAGTTTGAATCATGGACAGTTTTAAGGTCCATACATTGTTGACTAAGGCTAAGTCAATAAGTGGCATAAAATCACTCCTTTAAAATAAAAAATAAATCTGAATTTTATGGTATCATGAATGGTCAAAAAATACTATAGAATATATAACGTATAAAAAGTTTACATTTTTATCTTTAAACACTCATAACAACACAAAAAACAATAATATTAATAAAGCTATTTTTATGATTATACATATAAATATAGAAAAGTAATAGTATATATTACTTATGTACATAATCATACTATATGTATTCGACTTAAATCTGTGATTTTCCTTCTTGTTATAAAAAAATAAACTGGAATATATTTTTTATATTTATAATTATATAAAATATACTCCAGTTTTAAAATTTAATATTTTTATGTTATTTAGTAAGGCTCTAAATTATAAATGCGATAAATTCGTTCTATAAATGCATGTTAAGATATAACTAAAATATATATACCTAGCAATAAGCTAATTAGAAGTTATAGCTCATGGTGTAATTTAGGGGTTGTTAAGAATGTTACATCCGGATTACGCTCTTGAACCCAACCCATTTGCCATTCGTTAGAGATAAGAACTACGGTGCGATCCCGATTATCTTTTACAATCATCGCATTATCTATACCTTTTAAGGCTGCAATATCAATTTCGCCGTCAATCCAACGAGCAACGCCATATGGCAAAGTATGATTTAATAAATCTACGCCATATTCATTTTTGAGGCGGTACTCAAGAACTTCAAATTGAAGCATACCTACGGCACCGACCACGAAGGAATCAAGGGCACCTGGTTGTTCAAAGATTTGAACAGCCCCTTCTTGAGCCAATTGAGTCATACCTTTTTGAAACTGCTTACGTTTCATAGTATCTTTCGGGGATACACGAGCAAAAAACTCAGGAGGGAAGACAGGGAAGTCGCCAAAGGTTACTTTATGCTTTTGTGCACAAAGCGTATCTCCTACGCCCATAGTACCGGCATCAAAGACACCGATAATATCGCCAGGGTATGCATCTTCTACGATGGTACGTTCCGTAGCCAAAAATTGTTGAGGCTGAGATAGGCGGATTGTTTTATTAGATTGGCGATGTAATACAGACATCCCTTTTTCGAATTTACCAGACAAGATACGCATAAAAACGATACGGTCATGATGATTAGGATCCATATTTGCTTGAATTTTGAATACTAGAGCAGAGAAGTCTTCGCTAGTAGGCTGTACCATTTCCTCTACCGCTTGTCGTGGAGCAGGGGATGGAGCTAGTTCTAAGAATTTTTCTAAGAATGGTTTTACCCCAAAGTTCGTCATAGCAGAACCGAAAAACATAGGCGTTAATTCACCAGCACGAACCTTATCAAAATCGAATGGATCGCCAGCAACATCGAGCAACTCAATATCGTCAAGCAATGCTTGGTATACATCGTCACCTAATAACTCTTTCATACGAGGATCCGTTAACGCCCCTTTTTCGGAAGCTAACTTTTCTTGACCATGTGTTTCGTCTTTTGCAAAGAGCTCTATAGTTTCGTGTTCTCTATCGTATACGCCTTTGTATTCGCCATTAATACCGATAGGCCAGTTCATAGGACACGTACGAATACCGAGAACATTTTCGATTTCTTCCATTAGATCGAATGGGCTGCGACCGAAATGGTCAATTTTGTTTACAAATGTAAAAATAGGAATACCGCGTTCTTTTGATACAGCAAATAGCTTCTTTGTTTGGGCCTCTACGCCTTTTGCTACGTCAATAAGCATGACAGCACTATCAGCAGCCATCAATGTACGGTATGTATCTTCAGAGAAGTCTTGGTGACCAGGAGTATCAAGGATGTTTACGCGACAACCATCGTAGTCAAATTGCAACACGGAACTTGTTACAGAGATACCACGTTGTTTCTCGATTTCCATCCAGTCGGATACGGCGTGTTTTGCAGTTTTACGAGACTTTACGGAGCCTGCTAAGTGAATAGCACCACCATATAATAGTAATTTTTCCGTTAATGTTGTTTTACCCGCATCCGGGTGAGATATGATAGCAAACGTACGACGACGTTGTACTTCTTCTAAAAATGTCATGATTCACCTCTATTAATATGTTTGTAAAAGCAGATAAATCTTTAGGTTCTACTTTCACAGTCTATATATCGTAAAAATTATACATGATTTTTCTAGTTATGACCACTAAATTGTAGTATAATGAGATTTCATAGAACGGCTTGGGGTTAGCCGTTATCTTCAGGTTAAGGAGGGGAACCATGCGGTTATTTATTGCAGAAAAGCCATCCATGGCTCGCGAAATCAGTAAATGCTTACCAGAAAATAAGAATATCCAAAAGCGGAATGGTTATTTTATCCAAGGTGACGATGTGGTGACCTGGGTAGTAGGTCATGTATTGCATCAGGCTGAGCCTGGAGATTACGATGATAAATATATCCGTTGGCGTCCTCAAGATTTGCCTATCGTGCCAGATGAGTGGAAATTGCTTGTCACAGATAGCAGCCGTCAACAGTTTGAAATTGTAAAAGATCTTATCGGTAAGGCTGATATCATTGTCAACGCAGGTGACCCGGATCGAGAAGGGCAACTTTTAGTTGACGAAGTTTTGTACTATGTAGGTAATACAAAACCAGTACAGCGTATTCTATTAAATGCCCTCGATGAAAAATCCATTCGTTCCGCTCTCGATGATTTGAGAGATAACAAGGACTTTCACAATCTATATCAATCCGCATTGGCAAGAGCGCGGGCAGACTGGCTCATTGGGATGAATTTATCTCGGGCTTATACATTATCTGAACGTTATAAAGGGAATAAGGTAACATTGCCAATTGGTCGTGTTAAAACCCCTACCTTGGCGTTAGTTGTTCGTAGAGAACGTGAATTAGAAGCCTTTAAGCCGGTAGACTATTTTACTGTAAAGGTTTTATATAATCATCCGAATGGGGTGTTTTGGGCCACTTGGCAGCCGACAGATGAGCAAAAAGGATTAGATCCTGATGGTCGTCTTATTAATAAGGCTATAGCTGATTCATTAGTTGAACAATTGCAAAGTGGACCTGATGGTGTTATTAAAGCTGTTACTAAATCCAAAAAGAAAGATGTACAGCGTTTACCGTTATCCTTGTCATCCTTACAGGTACTGGCAGGTAAAGCCTTTTCTTATGATCCACAAACTGTGCTTGATACAGCGCAGAAATTATATGAAAAGAAATTAACTACCTATCCGCGTTCTGATTGTGAATATTTACCACCAAATCAATATGGTGACCGTAATGCAATCCTAAACAATCTACAAAATGCAGGTGATGAGAGATTAGCACAGTGGGCTACCGATGCAGATCGTTCTATTAAGAGCCGTGCTTGGAATGAAAAGAAAATTACCGCCCATCATGCTATTATTCCTACAACAGTGGCTTGTAATATAAATACCTTGTCTCGTGAGGAACGAAATATTTACTTTCTCATCAGTCAAGCTTATATTGCTCAATTTTATAGGGAGCATATTTACGAGCAAACTAAAATTGTAGTAGAACAATGTAAGGAAGAGTTTGTAGCTAATGGTCGTGTAGTTATCGAAGAAGGTTGGAAATTACTTTATAAACGGCAAAAGTCTAAATCTACGACGGACAATGACGAACCTGATCTAACCGATGAGCGTGGAGCTGAATCAGACCCTAAAAAAGAGGTTGTTGAAGAAACGGATCACTTGCCGGCGGTTAAAAAGAACGACACTGTTTTATATACGGATTCTTCTGTAGAGGCGAAGCAAACCAAGCCACCATCTCGATTTACACCGTCCACATTGCTACAAGCGATGAAAGAAATTCATAAGTTCGTAAAAAATGAAGACTTAAAAAAACAATTAAAGGCCGTTTCTGGTATTGGTACAGAAGCAACTCGGGCAAACATAATTGATGAGCTTATCAGTCGAGGCTTTATGAAAACGTCTGGGAAGAAGCAAGTCTTATCTCCGACGGAAACGGGCTATCTCTTAGTAGATGCTCTGCCAGAAGAGCTGCTTTATCCTGATGAAACAGCTGTTTGGGAAGAACGCTTAGCACTTATGAGCGAAGGAGCGGATACGTTAGATTCCTTCTTAGCGGATCAAATTAAGTTTTTACAATTATTAATTGATAAACTTGGTTTTGATAAAGTAATAAACTCTGATCAAATGATGCCAAATGTGGTTCGAACTATAACGAGCCAAAATCGTAAACGCCTTATGGATAATGAAAGCGTAGACTTGTCTTCATTGCCTGTATGTCCTAAGTGTAAAAAGGGCCGTTTGCAACAGCGGAATGGTAAATTTGGTGCCTTTTTAGGCTGTACAAATTATCCTACTTGTAAACATACTCAGCCAGTAGAAGGGGATGTTTCTAGTATTGAAGATAATATTGAAGTATCTGATGAAGATAAACAATATAAATGCCCTAGATGTAAAGTAGGTTACTTTGTGAAACAAGAGGTGAGAGGTCGAACGAACTGGATTTGTAGTAATCGATCTCAATGTAAGACCCAATGTTCTGATGTAGATGGGGTACCGAGTATTTATGTTAACAAATCTAACATTACTTAGAAATGATTGTTTTTATTGTAATAATAAAAAGACGCGCACAGCTAAGCTGTACGCGTCTTTTTTGTTTAAAACTGCTTTTGTAGAAGAAAAATTTCTTCATTTAGTTTAGGATATTAAGCTGAATTTTATCTGCGTTTGCCACGACGTCCAGTCTGAGACGTAGAAGCGCGGCGTTGGCGTGTATTGGAGCCTTTGTGGCCTCGTGCTTTGTGAGCTTTCGCCTTAGTGGATTGGTAAGTGCTTGTAACCTTAGGTTTACTAGCTGATTTTGTGCGTTTTGGCGCAGTACTGGCGTTGCCCTTAGTCTTAATCTGACCATCTTTTGTATATTTGGTAAGCGTAGCTTGAATAGCTCGTTCAATACGTCTTAACCAAGCCTCATCCTGTGGAGTTGCAAATGTTACAGCAATACCTGAGTTACCAGCACGACCTGTACGTCCAATTCGATGGATATAGTAATCTACATCGCGAGGTACGTCGTAATTATATACATGTGTGATACCTTCAATGTCGATACCGCGAGCCGCAATATCGGTAGCCACTAAGATTTGTGTTTTAGCTTTTGCAAAGTCTCGTAGAATTTGTGTGCGACGACCTTGTGTCAAGTCACCGTGCATTTCTGCAATATTAAGCCCTGCTGCGGTTAACTCGTAGGATAAACGAATGGCACCTTCCCGTTTATTACAGAATACAATAGCTAAGAATGGATTGTCATCTTCAATCATTTTGATGAGACGTTGTGTTTTTTCTTCAGGATTCATCATATACACTCGTTGATCAATTGATTCGAGCGTGATATGTTTGCCTTCTGCTGTTACAGAAATAGGTTTAGACATGTATGCCTTTGCGAGATTTCGGATTTTATCTGGAATTGTTGCAGAGAATAGCAACAGTTGCCTATTAGCGTCTGTTTGGCTAATGAGATTTTCAATATCTGGTAAGAAACCCATATGCAACATTTGGTCTGCTTCGTCTAGTACAACACGGCGAATACAATCTAAATGTAGGGAACCGCGTTTTGCGTGATCTAATAATCGACCAGGTGTACCTAGAATAACTTGAGGACGACGTCCCAGTTGCTGTAGTTGGGCTTCAATAGTTTTACCACCGATGAGAGGGAGGATATCTACATTTAAAATAGAACCTAGTTCCTTCGCTTCGTCGGAAATTTGTTTAATTAGTTCCCGTGTAGGTGCAATGATAAGCACTTGTTCTTGATGAACATCAGTATGTACACGTTGTAAAATTGGCAGTAAGAAGGCTAGTGTCTTCCCCGTGCCTGTTTGAGCTTTTGCTATGACATCATTCCCTTTAAAGACGACAGGAATGGATTGTTCTTGAATTGGCGTGGGCTCCTTGATACCTTGTTTTTGTAGGGCTATGATGAGCTCATCACAAACACCTAAAGATTTAAAAGATTTCATGGATTGTCCTTTCTATAATACATATTATATTAATTATACAGTATGCACATACTAGGGGCAAATGAATTGAACTTGGAAGATTTATAGTCTTAATATATTCTAGACTCAAAAAAATATTATAGTACTTTCGAATATATTTTTTTGATAATATATAGAAAAATATTGATATAATTAAGTGAAATGAGAAATGAAAACATTAAAATAACTACATTTAAACTATTTATAAACTGTTAATTGAGAATGTGTAAGCATTTGTAAATGATAATCTTTGTAGTGTTTATTGATTACTGTATCTAAATATATAGCCATGAAATATTAAATTTCAGCTAGTATTCAGTATTTTATTAGATAATCATATAAATAATCTCATATTAAATATGATAATAAAATATAGATATGAGATAAAAATAAACCATAATAATGATAATAATTGTTGAAATTAATGCTTGATTTGATATAATAATTTAAGATATTAATACGCATTATTATTTTGTGTGGTTAATATGAGGTTGTTAGGTACAATAATTAGGAGGTGTCGTATGGCTATCAAAAAGTTGAAAGACATGAAGCCAGGTGAGTCTGGTCTTATTGTTGCACTACATGGCAGTGGCAATGTTAAGCATCGTCTAATCGACATGGGTCTCGTACATGGTACAAAAATCCATGTTATGAAGTTTGCCCCTTTGGGTGATCCGGTGGAGATCAAAGTAAAAAACTTTGAATTAGCACTTCGTACAAGCGAAGCTGGCATGATTGATGTAGATGTTCAATAGGAGGTTCACATGGCAGAAAATGGGCAAATTCGCATTGCCTTAGCAGGTAACCCAAACTGTGGTAAAACTACAATGTTTAATAATATCACAGGGGCGAAGCAACACGTGGGTAACTATCCAGGTGTTACAGTAGAGAAAAAAGAAGGCCATACGAAATTTGATGGCCATGAGTTATTGTTTATTGACTTACCAGGTACATATAGCTTAACTGCACGTTCCTTGGATGAGTTAGTAGCGCGTAATGTTATCGTAAATGATAACCCAGATGTAATTGTTAATGTTCTTGATGCATCTAACTTGGAACGTAACTTATATTTAGCTGCACAATTATTGGAACTTGAAAAGCCAATGGTTATTGCTCTAAACATGGCTGACGTTGCTGAAGAAATGGGCATCAAATACGACCTAAAAAAAATGGCAGAAATGACAGGGGCTACAATTGTTAGCACAGTAGGTCGTACAAACATTGGTACAAAAGACTTGTTAGAAGCAACAATTAGTGTAGCTGCTTCTCAAAAAGCTCCTGGTGTAACAATTAATTATGGTGATTTGTTAGAAGGCAAAATTAGTGAGCTTGTAGAAGAACTAAAACAAGCTGGCACTGTTACATATCCACTTCGTTGGATTGCTATTAAATTACTTGAAAAAGATGCGGACGTTATTGGCAAGGTTATGCGCTTTGATAATACGGAAGCTGTTATTCAAAAGGCTGAAGCTATTCGTGAAGAAATTAAAGATCAAGTCGATCTTGATGTAGTATTCCAAGAATATCGTCACCGCTTCGCAGTAGAAGTATATAATAAATGCTTAACACAGGCTCCTACACAATTAGAAACGCGTTCTGACCGTTATGATAAAATTTTAACTCACCGTATTCTTGGTTTGCCAATTTTTATGGTTGTAATGTGGTTACTATTTAACTTCGTAAATACTGTAGGGGCTATTCCTCAAGGTTGGATTGAAGATGGCTTTACTGCATTACAAGCATGGGTTGTAACAGTTATTCCAGAAGGTCAGTTACAATCACTTATTTCTGACGGTATCATCGCCGGTGTAGGTGCTGTATTATCCTTCGTACCATTAATTCTATTATTATTCCTTGGTATCTCTTTCTTGGAAGATACAGGGTATATGGCACGTGCTGCCTTCGTTATTGACCGTGTAATGCGCGCTTGTGGTTTACATGGTAAATCGTTTATTCCTTTATTATTAGGTTTTGGTTGTTCCGTACCATCCGTAATGGGTGCACGTATCCTTGATAACTACAAAGATCGTATGGTAACAATCTTAATTACTCCATTCATGAGTTGTTCTGCACGCTTACCTGTTTATACTTTGTTTGCAGCAGCATTTTTCCCTCCTGAATGGGCTGGTACTGTAGTATTTGGTGTGTATGCATTAGGTATTGTATTTGGTATCGTATTTGCTAAAATTTTCCGCAAATATTTATTTGCTGGCGAAGCAGAACCATTCGTAATGGAATTGCCTCCATATCATTTACCAACTTTAAAAGCTACATTAACTCATATGTTTGAACGTGGTATTATGTACCTTAAAAAAGCAGGTACTTTCATCCTTGCTGCTTCCATCCTCGTATGGTTCATCACAACATATCCAATGGATGTAGAATACTCCAAAGATTATGATGCATTGCATGATCAAGTAGCTCAAACATATGAAATGAAAGATGCTGAAACTTTGGCTCATTTTGGTATCACTACAGATGAACAAAAAGATCAAGTAAATGAAATTGTAGATAATATGAAATCTACTGTACAAGATGCCACTGCACAAGCAGAAGCTGCTCAAGAAGCTGCTCCTGAAATCGAAGTAGAAGATGATTCTGAAGCACCTGAATTATTCAATGATATTAAAGATGAAAATAAAGACTTGTTCCCAGCAGCATGGGCAATGTACAAAAACAGTGCTAACTTAGATGCTGAAAATGACAAACTTGATAAAGAACAAGCTTCTGAAAAACTTGAACAATCCTATGCAGCATCCTTTGGTAAAGCTATCAACCCAGTGCTAGAACCATTGGGCTTTGACTGGAAAATGGGTGTATCTCTCGTAGCTGGTTTAGCGGCTAAAGAAGTTGTTGTATCTACATTGGGTACTATCTATGCAGTAGGTGGCGATACAGATCATCCTCAAGCATTGACTGATTACTTACAAAATGATCCACACTTTACACCATTGATTGCATTAACATTAATGCTATTCATCTTGATTTACCCTCCATGTATCGCAGCTTTAGCAGTTATCAAACGTGAAACTGGTTCTTGGAAATGGATGTTGTTCATGTTCTTCTATGAAAATGCATTTGCATGGATTGCATGTTTCATCTTCTATAACATAGGTCGCGCATTAGGTTTCTAATCTAGAGTCGCTAAATAGGTGTGTTTAGCCACTTTTAGATTCTTTAAACAAAAATGAATAAAAAAAATGCGATTTTGTTATAGGTAATTTAAAAATAATACTTGATAATTATCAATATTCGTGGTTAAATGATAATGAGAAAAGGGAAATATCCTTTAGATATTGCTTTTATCTTGTTTATCACTAAGACACATATTGTAATTTAGTAGATATTGAGAAAGAGGCATAATAATGGATAATCTTGTTATAGGACTCATAGTTGTATTAGCGTTAGCTTATATCGGTACTAAAATTTATAAGCAAGTGTCTGGAAAAGGTGGTTGCGGCTGTGGTGGCGGCGACTCTGATTCTAGCTCAAAGAAATCTTCTGGTTGTGGTGGTAGCTGCAGCTGTGATGGTTCCAATAAGGCTTTAGGCATTAAACGTACTGTTAAGTAAACTAATACATATTTCTGATTTTGAAAGAGGGGTCTCTATAATGGGCTCCTTTTTTCAAATATAGTAAGTAAGTTTTTTATATATTAATTAGTAGAAAGGGATATTATTATGTTCAACTTCAACCAAAACAATCTTAAAAACGCTAATTTATTCGCAGCAGGTCTTGCATTGGGTACTGTAGGTCTTAAAGTGTTAACTTCCAAAGACGCAAAAAAAGTATATGCTGGTATCGTAGCAGCTGGTCTTCGCGCTAAAGAAACTGTATTAGAAACAGCTGAAAAAGTACAAGCATCCGCATCTGATGTATTGGCAGAAGCTCAAGAAATCAACGAAGCACGCAACGAAGAAATCTTTGAAGAAAACAAATAATTGAGGATTTAACTATGTTACAATTTTCTGTTGTACGAAAACTCAGAAATCGCTTACACGTTAAGGTGTCTGGGCATCGCTTTACAGAAGCAGAAGCTGCTTATGTAGAGGATACATTGCTCCTTAATGATGCAATTGTAGATGTAACCTTCTACACTCGTAGCAGTCAAATCGCCATTAAACATAATGGTGATTCTGATGCTGTGCGTGATGCAGTACTTGGTCTACGCGATTTAGATTTGTCCGAAGCACCAGCTTTGAACGAATACTCTCCACGCTTGGTAAATAAAAAATACCGTGAAATGATGATTAACCGCACAGCAGTTTACTTAGGTAAAAAAGCAGTGTTACCTGCACCAATTGCGGCAGCATGGGCATGGTTTGACGGGATTAAATTTATCGGCAAAGCGATTAAAACATTGTGGCAACGTAAGTTAACTGTAGAAGTACTTGATGGTGTAGCTATTGGTGCTGCATTACTTCAAAAAGATTATCCTACAGCTGGAGCCGTTATGTACCTATTGGGTATTGGTGATATCTTAGAAGAATGGACTCACCGTAAATCCGTATTGAATCTCGCTCAAAGCATGTCCTTGAACGTAGATAAAGTATGGGTATTGGTGGATGATATTGAGGTAAGCAAACCTGTTAACGAGGTTGTAGCTGGTGATCAAATTATCATTCGTCAAGGTGAAGTAATTCCATTGGATGGCACTGTAATCGATGGTGTTGTTCTTGTAAATGAAAGCTCCATGACTGGTGAACCAGAAGCAGTTCGTCGTGATAAAGATACTTCTGTTTATGCTGGTACTGTTGTTGAAGATGGTAAAGCTATTGTAGAAGTACGTAGCACATCTAAATCTTCTCGTTACGAAAAAATCGTTAACCTAATCGAAGAGTCTGAACAAATGAAATCCGGTATGGAACAACAAGCATACCGCATGGCTGATAAATTAGTGCCTATTAGCTTTATCGGTGCTGGTTTAACATATTTGTTGACTCGAAATGTGATGAAAGCATTGTCTTTCGTTATGGTTGACTTCTCTTGTGCTCTAAAATTATCCATTCCATTGGCAGTACTTTCCGCTATGCAAGAAGCATCTAAACGCGGTATCACTGTTAAAGGTGGTAAGTTCTTAGAACAAATTGCACAAGCAGATATGATTGTGTTCGATAAAACTGGTACTCTTACAAAAGCAGAACCTGAGTTTGAACAAATCATTCCGTTCAACGGTCATGATGCAGATGAAATGTTGAAATTAGCTGCATGTATTGAGGAACATTTCCCTCACTCCATGGCAAAAGCAATTGTACGCGCTGCTAAGGATCATGCATTACCTCACAAGGAAATGCACTCTGACGTAGAATACGTTGTGGCTCATGGTATTGCATCTAAGGTTGGTCGCTATCGTGTACGCATTGGTAGTGCTCATTATATCTTTGATGATGAAAAAACAAAGATTCCTGCTGATGAACAAGAAAAATTCAATAATTTACCAAATACATCTTCACATATTTACCTCGCTATTGGTGGTACATTAGCAGCGGTTATTTGCATTAAAGACCCTGTACGTGAAGAGGCAAAACAAGTTATAGCTGATTTGCATGCATTAGGTATTAAAAAGGTTGTCATGATGACTGGTGACTCTAAGCGTAATGCACAACGTGTAGCTGATGAACTTGGTATTGATGAAGTGCATGCAGAAGTATTGCCAGAAGATAAAGCAAGTTATGTAAAACAAGCTAAAGCTGATGGCTATACTGTTATGATGGTAGGGGACGGTATCAATGACTCCCCGGCAATTTCTGAAGCTCATGTTGGTATCGCTATGAATGAAGGCGCTCCAATCGCTCAAAAGATTGCTAATGTTACTATTTCTTCTGATAATCTACAAGCTCTTGTAGATTTGCGCCGCATTTCTATTGCATTGATGAAACGTATCAAAGCTAATTACAATGGCATCGTTGGTTTTAATGGTGCTCTTGTAGGTGGTGGCGTACTCGGTATTATGCCGCCAAGCCAAACAGCATGGTTGCATAATCTATTCACATTGGGTATCGGCTTAGAAAGCATGACCCCATTGTTGAAAAAAGATGAACCAAAGGAAACTGTTCCTACAATTGATGTAACAGCTGATTCTGTAGTAGCTTAATCAAAGAACCTCCATATAGGTATTGATTTACCTGTATGGAGGTTTTTCTTTTTTGATGACATTTATCTATGATTATTGTAAAATACAAGGAGATTACATATTGTAGGAGATTTATATGAACATTTTGATAGATATTTGTAAGCGCTCCTTCTATTTGAATCTATTTATTGTGGTAATCCCCATTATTGCATATATGATTCATAATGGATCGAGTGCGACCGTAGCACTAGTATGGTATTTATTGTTATCCTTATGTATGCCTTGGGCCTATTTATCATTTAAAAGCAGTACCTTTGATGATGGTAAATCTATAAGTCGCATTGCTTATGTAGTGAGTTGGGTTGTCGTTCATGGTATCAGCTATAAAGGTATTTTTTTAGGTGTTGATTTATCCATGTTGTGGGGATGGCCAACAGTAGGTCGTGATATAGCCTTTTTATTAGCTATGTATTTAAGTGTTACATTTAGCTTGCTTATAGCTTATGGCTTAACTCGATTAGTGGGAGGCTGTAATGAATAAAAGTTTTTGGCTATTTACGTTAATTTGTTCACTTTTTGTAAGTGCTATTACAACAGTACTTTCATTAAGTGGGGCATTATCATTATCCATTTTAGTGTTTCCAGTTTTGTCGCTAGTCATACCAATTATGGTGCGACGACTAAAGAATGCCAAGTTTAACGATGATTTACCGCTAAGCATGGGGTATCATGCTTATAGTTGGGCTTGGTGGACGGTATTTTCGTTTCTTCATACACCATTTAGCTTTAATGTAGATAATGGATTAGCAAAAGCATTACTTTTATTTGTGGTGTATTTTATCGTTCAAGTTCTCATTGAGTTATGTGGTTTATTAGCTACGAAGTTTTTCAATCGTACTTATCGATGGGGTATGATTGATGAAGCATTAGATATAATTGCCTATACTATACCGATTCCGTTCTTGTATATTGGCTCAATCCTATATATAGATTTACAAGATCCGATGGTATATTTTATGTATGCATCATCCATGAATGTAAATATATTATTTGCTGAACTTGTATTATTATTAGTTTCTTTATTGGTCTTTGTATTCTATTTGTATCCAAGAGATTTAGCATATAAGGGTGTACGTTTGTTGCGTATCATTATTACTGCAGGCATATGGCTTGCTATGAACGCCCATATCTTGTATGGTGGTTATATTCCAGAATTTATTTTATCTTTAGTTCCCACCGTTTTTCCAACGTACCAAGGTAATCCACTAGTGTTTGTAACTCCAACTTTATTAGAAGCTGGTATGACAGGTGGAGCAGTGATTATAGGTGCATTGGTAGAGCGTGGTATTATTTCACGACGCCGTGAACGTATTTAATTTCTAGTTTCGACTTATATCCGTAAGGAATGAGAGCGAAGGAGGATCTATGAACAACATTGAACGTCCATTGGATGATAACTCAACTGTATCAATCCACGACAATGAAAAACTGAAGCAAGTTGAACGTAAAGAGGCCAAAAAAGAGAAGAAAAGTGGCATTACGATTCGAGAATTGACAATTATTGGTCTACTAGCAGGTATCACTATTGCATTAGGGCTTTCTGGTTATGGTATTATTCCATTAGGACCGCTAAATGTAACAACTTTACATGTACCAACTCTAATTGGTGCTATTGTAGAAGGACCAAAAGTGGGGGCCTTTGTAGGCTTTATCTTTGGTTGCTATAGTTTGTGGCAAAATATTACAGCTCCTAATATTTTATCCCCACTATTTATTAATCCAATCATTTCCGTATTACCGCGTATACTTTTCCCAGTATTAGCATATTTGGTATATCTATTATTGTGGAAAGCACCGCAAGGTCCGCGTATTATTGTTTCTGCTTTTATGGGGACTGTATTTCATACGATTATGGTTATGGGATTAATCTTCTTACTCTATGCAGATATGTTTGCTCTTAAAATGAATCTTAGTCCAGATCAAGTATTAGGCTCTATTGTATTCTTGTCTGTTACACATGGTATTCCAGAAGCAGTTTTTGCTGCTGTAATTGTAACACCAGTGGCAATGGCTTTACGAAAAGTATTGCGTAAGGATGCTCCTAAGAAAACTAAAGGTGAAGCTATGCGAGACGCAAAAGTTACAGACCATCAATTAGGAGAAACTGAAGTGGTAGAAACCAAATAAGCTGAAGTTGTAGACGAAAATATAACGAAATAGTATTTTACAGGCTTTTTATAAATATGATAAAATAAATATCATTCGATAAGTATTGAGGAGGATAATCATGGCTAAACGTATTCGTACTATCAACACTGAATCCTTACAAAAAACTGCTAAAACTGGCGGTTGTGGGGAATGCCAAACATCTTGCCAATCCGCTTGTAAAACAAGTTGCACAGTTGGTAACCAAGTTTGCAAACAAAAATAATGAAGAGGCTCGCTTAGCGGGCCTTTTTTATTTATGTTTTAAAGACATACATTGTATAGTATATCTTTATGACTCTTTTTATAACGTTTAGTGTGGAAATGTGGTACAATTATCTAGAAAGTTCTATATACTAGAGCTTTTACCATACAAATCAATTGGAGGTACCATGTTAGAATTAAAACCAATGATCCATAAGTTTCGGATGAAGGATAACTATTACTGCTTAGACGTAAATAGCGGTATTATCCATGTTATCGACGAACTCATCGATAGAGTTCTTGACATATATGATGGCACTAATCGCGATGCTGTACATGCTGCGTTAGATGCTAAAGAAGATGCAGTAGAACTAGATGAGATTATGGACGAGTTAGATGAGCTCATCAAAGCGGAGCAACTATTTGCACCGATGAGTAAAGAGTTTAAACTTGTAGTAGGTGAGAAACCTATTGTTAAGGCATTATGCTTAAATATTGCTCACGATTGTAATTTAGCATGCAAATATTGCTTTGCTAGTCAAGGGGATTACGGCGGTGTTAAACGAGAATTGATGAGCTTTGATGTAGCAAAACGAGCTGTGGACTTTCTTATTAAAATGAGTGGACCTCGCCAACATTGCGAAATTGACTTTTTCGGTGGTGAGCCATTGTTGAACTGGGATGTTGTTAAGCAAACGGTTGAATACATTGAATCCATTCAAGAAAAGCACAATAAGATATTTAAGCTTACATTGACTACGAATGGTATGCTTTTAACACAAGATAAAATCGACTATGTAAACAAACACAAGATGAGTTTAGTATTGTCTTTGGATGGTCGTGAATCCGTACATAATGCAATGCGTCCAGTAGCAGGTAGTGGTGCAGAGTCTTATAAATATATTGCTAAAAACCTTATCAACGCAGTAAAACAACGTCACGGTCTTGAATATTATGTACGTGGTACATATACTCATAAAAACTTAGACTTTACTAAAGACGTTATGGCAATGTCTGATCTTGGCTTTGAGCATTTGTCCATGGAGCCTGTTGTCGGTGAAGAAGGGGACTATGTGCTTCGTGAAGAAGATTGGCCAGCTCTAGAGAAAGAATATGAAAAATTAGCAGATATTTATTTACAACGCCAGTTAGAAGGCTGGGGTGAGAAGTTTAACTTCTTCCACTTCCGCATGGATTTATATCGTGGGCCATGTATGGCGAAACGCCTTCGTGGTTGTGGGGCAGGTCATGAATATATGGCAGTCGTACCTAATGGCGATATTTACCCATGTCACCAATTTGTAGGTAAAGATGGATACGTGCTTGGTAATGTGTATGATGGTTTACAAAATACAGAAATTCCTAAAGATTTCCGCAATACACATGTATTCTCGAAACCAACTTGTGCTGAATGTTGGGCGAAATTCTTCTGTTCCGGTGGTTGTCATGCTAACAACATTACATTGGGTGGCGATCTAGAAACACCTTATGAATTTGGTTGTCGTTTACAGAAGAAACGTATTGAATGTGCTATCATGATTCAAGCCGAATTAGAACAAGCTGGTATTGATGGCAGTATTCCTGTTGCATTAGGTTAATTACACTTGATTCTCCGAGTATAGTAGGAGTTTATATGAAACAAAATAGTAATCAAACTACAGAACGCTGGGGAATTCGCTATACCGGTATAGTTCAAGGGGTCGGATTCCGGCCCCTTGTTTCTATGTTGGCCCATTCCCTAGGATTAACAGGTTTTGTATATAATGATAGTCAAGGTGTGTATGTTGAAATTCAAGGTTTTCTAGGTGAATTGCAGTTATTCTTAGCTGCTGTTCAAGAGGAGCAACCTCGTTTATGTCGCATTACTAGTCAAACTGTACAGCATCTTACACTTAATATGCATGAAAGTGATTTTGTTGTACAGCCATCTCCATTAGATGAATCCGTGAGTACCTTTATTAGTGCCGATACAGCGCCTTGTAATGATTGCCTTAAAGAGTTACAACAAGATAAACGTAGAAAGGAATATCCTTTCATCAATTGTACAAATTGCGGACCAAGGTATACGATTATCAAATCTTTGCCCTATGATCGGGAGCGGACGACGATGAACGAGTTTCCCATGTGTGAAGATTGTAAGGCTGAATATGAAGATATAGAAGGGCGTCGCTATAGAGCAGAGCCAAACGCATGCTCTCGCTGCGGCCCCCAATATACATTGTATAAGCCAAATCGTAAGGCTGTGGATACAGTGAATATATGGAACACTACGCGGGAATTAATTAATGAAGGTAGTATTATCGCAATAAAAGGTGTAGGCGGGTATCATCTGGTTTGCGATGCTAGAAATGACGCTGCTGTACAACGCTTACGTAAGCGGAAGAATAGACCGCATAAACCATTAGCAATAATGGTGGGATCTCTAGATATGGCGATTGAGTTAGCACATATTAACGATGTAGAACTAGATGTATTAACGGGGATGGAACGTCCTATTGTGTTATTAGAAAAAAATCATAATAGTTCTGTCCATTTGAGCTCTTATGTGGCGCCTGATAATCGTATGTTAGGTATTATGTTGCCTTATTCACCAATGCATGAGGTGTTATTACCTTCTGATGCGGCATGGGTTATGACCAGTGGTAACAGAAGTGGTGATTCCGTATTATATAACGATGATCAAGCGTTTAATGAACTAGGTGAGGTAGCAGATTATTTCCTCGTTCATAATCGTGAAATCTATGCGCCCCTTGACGATTCAGTGGTGGTGGTGATTAATAATAAACCTCGATTTATTCGTCGCAGTCGTGGTTATGTGCCTGAACCTATTCATTGTGATGGTTTAGATAATTCGTCGATATTAGCAATGGGTAGTGATTTGAAAAATGCTTTTGCTATGAATAAAGGTAGTGAAATTCTTGTAGGTCCACATATTGGTGATTTAGAAAATATATCAACTCATGAAACACTAGAATGGACTATTAAACGTTACAAGAGTTTATTTTCTGTACAACCAGATAAAATTATCATAGATAGTCACCCCCAGTTTTTCTCTTCTCGGTTGGGTGAAAGAATAGGCGAAAGTTTCCATCTTTCTGTTGTACCTGTTCAGCATCATCATGCTCATATAGCGTCTGTTATGGCGGAACATAATTTAAGAGGGCTTGTACTAGGGATTGCTATGGATGGTACTGGCTATGGACCAGATGGGACTATATGGGGGGGAGAATTTCTCCTTTGTAAAGGCAATCAATATCAGAGATTGGCACATATTCATGCGGCTCCATTGCCTGGCGGAGAAAAGGCTGTTACTGAACCTTGGCGACAAGCCTTATGGTATATTCGTAATTATTATGGTGATGATATCCCTTTTGTATATCAAGAATGGATGAAGGAACTTCCAAAGGGATGGGAAATTTTAGATAAAGCATTACAATCTAGAATGCCCATGATTCAAGCTACAAGCTGTGGGCGATTATTTGATACTGTAGGTGCTTTATTAGGTCTTGGTATGGTCCATAGTTATGATGCACAAATTGCCATTGCTTTAGAAACTCTATGTGGTGATGAAAAAGGATCATTACTTGCTTACAATTATGATGGACATATTCTTGACTTTACACCTACAGTTCAATCTATTATGGATGGTGTTGTTCGTGGTGAATGTCGAGCTCATTTAGCCGCTTCATTTCATAAAACAATGGCAATAGCACTATGTGAAACGGCTGCAGACTTGATGGAGCGATATAATATTAGTAATGCGGCCATGTCTGGTGGTGTATTTCAAAATCGTAAATTATTAGAATTCATATATAGGACGTGGCATATAGGTAATTTATATATGAATGAAGCTGTTCCTTCTAATGATGGTGGACTTGCTTTAGGACAATTGTGGTTAGGAAGTCAATTATAAATTGTCACGTAGATCTTATTCTTAGACAAATTTATTTAGTAATGTTTTGAATATTGTTTAATCTATATGAGTTGTATAGCCAGTTTAAGCTCTAGTTGTTTGTGGCCACTATCACTAAATAATGAGTGTAACTGTGATACAATAATATTAATTTTATTCATATATTTTGGAGATGTTTTATTAAAGTAAATGTATATAAAACTTGTTATAAATGATATAGATAAGGAGATATTATGTGCTTAGCTGTACCAGCTCAATTGATTGCTGTGAATGACGCTATTGGTACCGTTGAATTGACAGGTGCTACCCGTGACTGCAGTTTGCTCCTCGTACCAGATGCAAAGGTCGGGGATTGGTTGTTAGTTCATGCAGGTTTTGCTGTACAAATTGTTGATGAAGAAGAGGCTCAAAAAACATTAGAGGCCTTTAAGGAGTTAGAAGAACTTGAAGAAGCTTACTTTGCAGGAAAAGCAGCACACAGCTGATGCTTTGTTAAGGCGCATCAATGCGCTTCATAAGCCCGGTGAAACTGTGCGGCTTATGGAGGTCTGTGGTACGCATACAGTATCGATTTTCCGAGAAGGTCTTCGTCAATTATTGCCAAGTGGCATAGAACTTGTTAGTGGACCAGGATGTCCAGTATGTGTAACTGATCAAACCTATATGGATAAGGCTTTAGCCTATGCAGAACGTGAGGATGTTATTATTGCTACTTTTGGGGATATGTTGAAGGTCCCTGGGAGTTATAGTAGCCTCAGCGAAGCTCAAACAAAGGGCGCTCACATCCATGTTATCTATACGCCTTTAGAGGTGATAGAACTAAGTAAAAAATACCCAGAAAAGAAAATAGTATTTTTAGCTATTGGCTTTGAGACGACTATAGCCGTAATTTGTGCTACTGTAAAAGCCGTTCATGTTGCGGGATTAAAGAACGTATTCTTTCTTGTATCTCATAAGTTAGTACCACCAGCATTGCGTGCATTACTAGATAAACAAGAAGGCCATATCGATGGATTTATTCTACCTGGTCATGTTAGCGTTATTATTGGGGAAGAACCATACCGATTTTTGCCCAAAGAATACGGTATCCCATCTTGTATCGCTGGCTTTGATGGCTTAGAAATATTGTCTGCCATAGCTAATATTTTAGAGCAACGTGAGTCTGGTAATATTGTGGTGGGCAATACGTATCATTCTGTAGTTATGCAGAAGGGAAACCCTGTAGCCCAAGCTATGATCGAGGAAGTGTATGAAGTATGCGATGATGTATGGCGTGGTATTGGTGTTATTCCTAACTCTGGTTTAGCATTAAAGGGTGAATATGCAGCTTATGATGTAGAGCTTGTCCTACCTATTAACTTAGATAAACCATCCCTTGATCCTAAAGGCTGTCAATGTGGACGTGTTTTACAAGGCCTTATTAAACCTAGTGAATGTCCATTATTTGGTAAAAGCTGTACCTCGGATCATCCAGTAGGTGCTTGTATGGTATCTGTAGAGGGTAGCTGTGCTGCATGGTATAAATATGGTTATTCTAGTGGTGGATCGACGTGGGAGGATTAATATGGAACGAGTTCGCTTAGTCCATGGTAATGGTGGACGATTTAGTCATGAGTTGACGGACCGTTTTATTTTGAAATATTTTACAAATGATTTATTGGCGCCCCTACACGATGGTGCCCAGTTTCCTGTTACAGCCGGGCGCATGGCCTTCTCTACGGATTCCTATGTGGTACAACCTTCATTCTTTCCTGGTGGTAATATTGGTAAGTTGGCTGTTTGTGGAACTGTGAATGATTTAGCCATGAATGGTGCGATACCTCAATATTTAAGTTGTGGTCTTATTTTAGAAGAAGGCTTGGCCTTTAAAGAACTAGATGAAATACTTCGCACTATGTCAGAAATGGCAAAAGCTGCAAATGTTCAAATTGTTACAGGTGATACAAAGGTCGTTAAAAAGGGCGAAGTAGATAAAATCTACATTAATACTGCTGGTATTGGCATGATTCCAGCTGGAATAGATATTGGTCCACATCGCGTGAAAGCAGGGATGGATATCATTTTGTCAGGTGCTATTGGAGATCACTCCATTGCCGTTATGGGGCAGCGATTTGGTTTAGATTTATCTGACTCCTTAACAACTGACTGTGCACCACTAAATAAGATGGTTCATGCGGTGCTTGATAAAGTAGGAGTTCAAGTTGCTTTGTTGAGAGACCCCACTCGTGGTGGCCTAGGTACTGTTCTAAAAGAAATAGCTGACCAAAGCCAAGTGGGGATTAAGGTTGAAGAAACAGCCATACCAATTCATGAAGAGGTACAGTCTGTTTGTGACATATTAGGGTACGACCCTTTATATTTAGCTAATGAAGGTAAAGTAGTAATGGTAGTCGATCCATCTGTTACGGATGAAACTCTTAAGATTCTTCATAGTTTTGAAGAGGGAAAAGAAGCTGTACTAATTGGTAAAACCTTAGATAAAAATATCGGTAAGGTTGGATTACAAACAACTATTGGTGGTGTTCGTTTGATTGATTTATTAGGTGAAGATCAAGTTCCACGAATTTGTTAAATTTATAATTAATAATAGTAATTTAACTATATCATTTTGTTAATTTTTATATTTTAATTTTTGAGCTTTCTAGATGTAACTTATATTAGATGTTGACAGTATTTATCGTTGATGGTAGCATTAAATTAAGTTGCGTAAAATTCATTAAGAATTCATCGTAAATTTATATTATGTTAGTATCTTTATGTGTAAGTTCTTATACTTTCACTAGAATCTATGTATAGAATTTGTTAAAATATAAGTATCTATAGGAGGCTTATTATGAAAAAGAAGATTATTACAGCTGTTCTAGGGATTTGTTTAACTACAACTGCATTTGGTGGTATCTTGACAACTCAAGCTGGTGGACTTAGTAGCATTCTTGGTGGTGCAGCTAAAATTGGTGGTATCGGCATTGTTGTTAATAAATTTGGTCCACAAATTGACTCTTTCCTAAATAAATTATTGAAACAAAATAACTTGAGTACTGAATATACAACTAAAGTAGTTCCTATTATCAGTATTGGTACAAAAGGTTATATCGGTGCTGCTCAAGTTACTGGGCCTGCTTCTAGCATTGAAGAAGTTAAAGCTGTTGCTCAAGTAGAAGGTAGCTTTAATGGTATGGTTCGTGTAAAAGGATTAGTTCCTGTTAATAGCACAAACCCAGTTGGTGCATCTCGTGTTCAAGGCGTAGGTGTATCTGCGATTATTGATTTGAAAATTTAATGGCCACTGAGCATATAAATTGATAGACTCAGGGAATAAGCACGGTCTTAGGCCCGTGCTTATTCTGTTGTATAACAGTTATACATTAGATACATTGTGGAGGAATTTATGAAGAAACAAGTACTTACACTTTTAATGGCATCCCTAATTTCAGGCACTGCATTTGCCGCTCCTGGTACAGTAACTGAAAAAACAAATGTTTTAGAAACTACTGTATATGGAGCCGTACAAGATGGTGCTGTTGTGGACCGCATTAATCAACTTGATGAAACCGTGTATGGTACTGGTTTCAATGGTAATTCCGCAACATTGAGTAAACGTGTTGACTCCCTCTACAATTCTGTAGAAGGCAGTGGTACTAATATTTCTTTGCGCGAAGAAATGGATGCATTGGAATATACATATCAAAATAGCATTAACGCAGGATCTCTTGTAGACCGTGTAGAAAAGATGGAACGTAGCGTTAATGGTCGCATTGGTAGCGGTTCCTTACAAAAACGTATTATCTCTTTGAAGACAAAGGTATATGGTAGCAATGTGTCTCTTACTAACCAAGTAGGCACATTGTCTGGTAACCAAGTGTTCAAAGTGACTTTAAATGAAGCGGTTTCTTCTAAAACTAGTCATGAAGGTGACACTGTATCCTTTACAGTTGCAGAAAATGTAATGGATGGCAATGTCTTATTAGTACCTGCGGGCACTGTAGGTTCCGGAACAATTACTTCTTTGAAAAAGGCTCGTTCCTTTGGTCGTAATGGTGCGTTAGATATTACATTTGATACAATCCCAGCTATTGATGGTACAGAATTTACTGCTGTACAAGGTAAAGAGGCTAAGGATAAAACTCGTAGTGAAGTTAAAGCAGCAGGTGCATCTGTGGCGGGCGCAGTTCTACTCGGCCCTGTTGGACTTGTAGGAGGCGCTTTCATCAAAGGTAAAAATATTGAGTATCCAGCTGGTGCTACTGTATATGTACAACCTCAAGATTCCGTAACAATTCAAGGTCTTGTTATTGGTGGCGATGGTTTAGCTCATAGTGATAATGAATTAGCTGATGCTGTAACTGTACCTAATACAACCGGTGAGTCTGAAGAATATGTAGAAAATAATGGTGTTGATGAAAATGCAACTGTAGCTGATGATACTACAGCGGTTGAGGAGCCAGAAGAACCTGTAGAAAATGTTTCTCAACCTATCGTTGTTGTAAAGCGTAATCAATAATTAACAAATTCTTAAAGTAATAGGAGTTCTAGTAACCATGAGGAAACGTAAAGTACAATGGCTGGCAGCGGCATGTGTTGTTTGTTTAGCACAACCTGTATGGGCCGCTACTGAGTCAACTATTGTATATCAAGATACATTGGATAGCGTAGGTCAATCCTATGCAGGAGAAATTTCTAAAGCATCTACACCTGAATATAGTAATATCCGTGTTGTACGTCGTGGTGAAAAAGCGAAATCTGCTACTCCTGCTGAACAGTTGCCTACACGTATCGATGCTAATAAAATGTCTTATACTGGCTCTACAGGTGATGTATATGCTCAAGGCGATGTTGTGGTGTCTCAAGGTAATCAAACTTTGATGGCTCCCCGTATTGAAGGTAATACTAAAACTACAGAATATCGTACTGTTGGAGGCTATCGCTATTTGGAAGATGGCGGTAAAACAAAAGATATTACAGGTCAAAATATGACGTATCGCACTAGCGATCGTCACTTTGAGGCGGACCAAGCCATGGGATGGAGCGATCCCTATTATGTAAAGGGCAATAACGCCACTTTTGATGGACAAATAGGCCATATGGAAAAGGGCATGGTAACTACAAAACATGCAATGGCATTTGTTCATACTCCAGATTATCGTGTGGAAGGTCAAGATATTAAGGTATATCCTGGTGATAGAGTCGTTATTAAAAAACCATCCTTCTATATTAAAAACTTTAAAATATTATCCTTGCCATCTTATACGACTTCATTGCGTCATGACAAAGAAGGCAAATTTAGTATTTTTTCTTTAATACCAAAGCCTACGTATAATAACGATGATGGTATTGGCTTACATGGTAGTACAGAATATCCTATCGGTAAAAACGGTGAAGCTTATATTGACTATCGTTGGTATTCTAAATCTGGTTTTAAACCACAGGTGGGATATCGTCATTATTTACCTTGGGGGACTGCTTCTGTTGGTTATAGCAAGGAGTCTAATGAATATAATGATGAAACAGTATGGGTAGAAAAAATAGGTGAAGCTCGTTTGGATACTCATACATATCATGTAGGGAATTCTCCAATTACTGTACGTGGTGGTGTTAATGCTGGTTATTGGAAAGAGGGTTCTGTAAAAGGTTCTCATAAAGAATACTATGCAGAAGTTTCTCATGATCCGATTAAGCTTGGCAAAAATGCTGATTTACGCTTCTTAGGTGGTTACCAACGTGACTACTATGGTTATGATGGTAGTATCCGTAGCATGCCTTATTGGGGTGCTAGATTCCAATCTAAAGTTGGTAATCGTGCTAATGTATGGGTTAGCTATAATCAACGAAATATTACCTACAATAATTCACCTTATCGTTTTGATACGACAGAGCTTCCAAAAGAGCTTATTTATGGTGGTACGTATAAATTGACTCGCCTTGATGATATTTCTGTAAGTGTTAAGAACAACATGATGAGTGGGGATATTGATTCTGTCTATTATACATGGCATCGTGATTTACATTCCTTCGATATGTACTTAACATATAAAGATGGACATAAAAATAAAAATGATCAATGGAAAATTAAATTTGTAGGTAAAGACTTTTAGTTAGGAGAATACTATGCAACGCATTAGAAAAGCTGTAATCCCAGCAGCTGGTTTTGGTACACGTTTCTTACCAGCTACCAAGGCACAACCCAAAGAAATGCTTCCTATTGTCGATACACCTGCTATCCAATACATTGTAAAAGAAGCTTTAGATTCTGGGATTGAAGAAATTCTAATTATTACAGGGCGTAATAAACGTGCTATTGAGGACCATTTTGATAGTAGTGTTGAATTAGAATTGTTATTACAAAGTCAAGGCAAAAATAAACCATTGGCTATGATTAAGGATTTGGCGGACATTAAAGTTCATTTTATTCGTCAAAAAGCACCTCGTGGACTTGGTGATGCTGTATTGTGTGCAAAAGCATTTATTGGTGATGAGCCATTTGCAGTATTACTTGGTGATGATATTGTTTACAATCCAGAAAATCCATGCTTAAAACAGTTGATTGATTGCTATAATGAGCATCCTGGTATTATTTTAGGTGCTCAATTTGTACCGGAAGATAAAGTTAGCTCTTATGGTATCGTATCTGGCGAAGCATTGGCTGATAATTTATATCGCGTTGATAACTTGGTGGAAAAACCTAAGAAAGAAGATGCTCCATCTCGACTCGCTGTATTAGGTCGTTATATTTTGACACCAGATATTTTCAATATCTTAGAAGCTACTAAGCCTGGTGTAGGTAATGAAGTCCAATTAACTGATGCATTGGCAGCCTCTAAAACTGATACGTATGCATTAGCATATGAAGGTATTCGCTACGATACAGGGGATAAATTGGGCTATTTAAAAGCTACTGTTGAGTATGCATTGCGCAACGAAGAATTGGGTGAAAGCTTTAAAGCTTACTTAAAAGAATTAGATCTAAAATAGATAATCTATGAGACTTCCACGTGAGGGGCCTATGATATATGTCATAGGCTCTTTTTGGTTATAGTTTCAAACTCATTTGTTATTTGTTAACATATGGATAATGCCTTTTGTTGACGAATGAAATAATGTTGATTATAATCAAGATATTGAATAAATAAAAGGACTGTGATTATATGAAAACATTATTTAAAGCATTATGTAATAATGATTTGAACCTACCAGGACACAGCGTTATTAAACATATGCATTATGATTCCTCAGGTAGTGATAGAAGGGTATGTGAAATCGTATCGAAGGTGGCTAAAACTACCACAATTGGTATTATGGATCGCTCAGGCTTCTTGATGGTTGATTTACGACCGGTGCCGAAACAATTCAGCATTCGCGCTACAATACATCAAGAGGAAAGCAGTGGTGCTATATCGTTCTCTAAGGAAGATATAGTACGATTTGTAAACGATATTAATGATACGAATCCAATCCATCGTGAGAATCCTTATGTTGTTCCTGGCTGCATGATTTTAGAAACGATGTGGGATTTTTGGAATATTAGTAAATCTGCTCTGCAAATGGCGATTTATTTTCATGCACCGGTTATTGCAGATGACAAGGTAACTTTGGTGGAATATCCTGAAGATGCTCATGTAGAAGGTTACATTGGTGATACATTGGCATTTTCGGCTACATTTTTTGGTGAAAATGAAGATTCATCATCTTTGAAACAAAGATGTATTAGTTAGAGGTAATTATGGAAACAAGACGTTTAACAAAAATGGCTTTATTAACAGCCTTATTATGTATTTCAGCATATATTTCTTTTCCCTTACCATTTAGCCCCGCTATGGTAACGGCTTTGACTTTGGTAGCTACATTGACCGGCTTATTGTTACAGCCTAAAGATGCACTTATCGTATTTATCATTTATATTTTGCTTGGTGCAGTAGGTTTGCCAGTATTCGTTGGGGGAACGGCTGGTCTTGGCAAATTGTTGGGACCAACAGGGGGCTTTATTTTTTCTTGGCCAGTTGCATATACATTACTAAGTATATTTAAAGGTTCTAAAAAAAGCTTTTTCTCTTATGCCTGGCGATCTCTTGTGATTACCATTCCTGTAGTGTATCTCTTTGGTGTAGCAGGATTTATGATTGTAACAAAAACAGAGCTTTGGGCGGCCTTGCCTGTAGTCATGTTCCCATTTATCCCAGGGGATATCGTAAAATGTCTCGTTGCTTCTTGGTTAGCAACTAAAATTAAAATTTAGAATACAATAAAAGTGGCATTCCTCGGGATGCCTCTTTTTTGCTTTTAATAGAAGGAGTTTATATGTCAGTATATATTCATTGTGGACTTCGAAGTCCCATCGGCGTTTTAAATGGACAATATAAACATATGAGACCAGAGGTGCTAGGGGCTAAAGTAATTGATGCATTAATTAATCGCCATAGTATTTCACAGGTAGATGGGCTATTTTGTGGTAATGCTGTTGGAACCGGTGGCAACATAGGACGGCTTATGGGGTTAATGTGTAATTTACCAAATTCTGTGCCTGCTATCACCGTTGATATGCAATGTGCCTCAGCTTTGATGAGTATTGAGATAGCATATGCACATATTGTGTCTGGTATTATGGATTCTGCTATTGCAGGCGGTATTGAAAGTTCGTCGTTACAGCCAGAGCGGGTGTATGCATCTGGGGATGACCGAGAAGGTGCCTATAAGGTAGCTCAATTTACGCCCCAAGATCAATCGCCTTTAGCCATGCTCGAAGGGGCTGAGCGGACTATCCATAAACACAGTGTAACAAAGGAAGATTTATATCCGCATATTATTGGCAGTCATCAAAGAGCATCAGCAGCTTTAGATAACCCATATTTACAGTCATATATTATGCCTATTACTATAGATGGTAAAAGATGTATAGATGAATGTATTCGACCTACGATGAACGAGAAACTCTTGTCTAGGATGAAGCCTTTGTTGGGAGCTGACTCTATTACAAATGCAGGCAATGCGTGTTTAACTCATGATGGAGCGGCCTTTGTATATTTATCTAATAAAAAAGGGCCTTTTAAAATTCATAGCGTTAAACCTTGGGCAGGAAATCCCCAGTTTAGTCCAGAGGGTGCCCTTGAAAGCACAGAAGCCATTTTAAAACGTACAGGTTTAACTATGGATGATATTGATGTAGTGGAATGGAATGAAGCCTTTGCCATTATTGATGTTCTTTTTGATAAGACTTATCCTAATCATATTGGGAAATATAACATGTTTGGTGGAGCGTTAGCTTATGGGCATCCCTATGGATGTTCTGGTGCCATATTAGTGCTTCACTGTATGGCTGCTTTAGAATCTTGTGGTGGTCGCTATGGTTTATGTGCTATTGCTGGTGCAGGGGGCACAGGTACGGCTTTAATTATGGAACGCATGTAATATGACAATTATTGAACGCTTACAACAGCATAAAGATTTAGAGCCCCATAAAATGGCTTTAATCGTAGATGACATACAATATACATATGGTGAACTATATGATGCTATTCTATCGGTCGGTATTAATAATACAAATCGCATTGTAAATCTTACTCAGTCTAAAAAGACATTAAATACTAAGATTCTTTTAATTCAGGAACTGTCGTTTGTTGAACAACTTACACAGTGGCTTGGGGCATTACATAAAGGTAATATTCCTATGGTATGTCACAATGAGATGGATAAGGCTTATGTAGATGAGCTAGCTCGTATTATAGCCTATGAAGGTGTACCGCCATTAGCTGATTTTGGGGTACTTACATCGGGGACTACGGGACAACCAAAACCTTTGTGGAGACGAGAGAGGTCTTGGCGTGATTTTTTTGATATTCAAAATAATATTTTTCATATAAACAAAGATACTAAAATCTTTTTACAGGGAAGCTTTAGTTTCACAGGCGTTAGTAATATGGTCATTGCCGCTTTATGGGCTGGAGGGACCGTGGTTACAACAAGTTCATTGCGTCCTAGTAGATGGATACAGCTCATAGAGGAATACAATGTAGACCATATATATGCATTACCAACGAAACTACGATTATTGGTGCGGCACTGTAAAAATAAATTATCATCCATTAAATACATCATTGCAGGATCTCAAGTTCTGGATCGACAATTAATGGAACAGTTACAACATATATGTCCTGATATGGAGTTTATTTTGTATTATGGTGCATCAGAGCTTAACTATATAACGTATTGCACCGGTAAGGAATGGCTAGCGCGAGAAGGTACGGTAGGGAGACCATTTCCAACCGTGAAAATTGCAGAGAATGATAATGTTATTTATGGGACCACAAAATATCATATTGAAGGGATTCCTAATACATATACTGTAAATGATTGTGGATATATCGATAGCGATGGTTATCTAATGTTTAATGGGAGAGCAGGCGACGTAATCAATAAAGGGGGATATAAAATTTCTATTCCAGAGATGGAATTGTATTTACAATCCTTACAAGGGGTTTCCGAGGTTGCTATTATCGATATTGCTGATGAGATACGAGGGGAAGACTATGTAGTTTATATGGTGCTAGATGGTGAGGCTAGATTGAGTGAAATTATAGAACTTATTCATAATAAAAGACCATCTGTAGAGTGGCCAAAAGATATAATAGAAGTTCCTATGTTACCCCTTACGGAATGCTCAAAAGTTGATAAACGAAAGTTAAAAGAGTGGTATAATAAAGGGTAAACATTTTTTGTACTACAAGGAGGCATCATGCAGATTAATAAGGCGGCGCTAGAGATTTTCGACTTTACATCCTCGTTAGCTGTATATTCTGAACATGAATTAAAGGTTGGGGATCAAGCTATACAAGATTATATAGCAAATCATGTAGTTAAGGCTTTTAAAGATCCAGGGGCTAGAACCGGAATCTTACATGATGCGAGCCCTGTGGGCAAACAATTATTAGATTATAAAAATGGAGAGCTTAAGTTTATTGATTTATGTAAGAATTTAGGTGAAAACTTATTTTCATACATGAAACAAGCTACTGATTCTGTTGTTATTGATACAATTATCTGTGAAGCCGTTACGGATACGCCTTATGTTTGTATTCTTTTGTGTCAAGCTCATGATGCTTTTACCCATCAACTATTCAGTGAAGATGATGGTACATTGGCTACAGAACTCGTTTCTCATAAGGCCGTACTGCCGATGCCGTCTCAAAAATTACGGGCCTTTGCATCTATTAATCTCAATGATTTTAGTGTTCGTGTTTTTGAACCTAAAGGTGAATTTGATGGTGAGGTATCTTATATCTTAGCAGATAAGGTCTTGCAATTAGGGACTAATCAATCTTCGCGAGATACGGTGAGAAAGGTAAAAGCTATCGTAGATAAGGTGGCTCAAGCGCACGAGTCTGATGGCGTCATTGAACTGACAACCGCAAAATCTATGATTGCTAAAAATGCTGAAGTATCAGATACCGTTGATCCTGTTCGTATTGTAGAAGAGGTATTTAAAACGAATCCTATTCAACAAGAGGCGGCAAAGAAGGAATTGGCTGATGCGGATATGTTGCGTCCGTTGCCAGTAAATCGGGAGTTCGCCACAAAAATTGGTGAACATCATAAGATTAAAACAGATACAGGTATTGAGATTTCATTTCCTGTGGAATATATGAAGAATCGTGAGTTTATTGAGATAAAAACTAATGATGATGGCACCTTGCGCATTGAATTAAAAAATATTAATAAAATTGTAAATAAATAGTAATGGAAAATTATATTTATCTATAGAAATATATTATGTAATGATTAAATTTATTTGTTATGCTAGTATATGGAGGTTATGATGAGTAAAGAGAAACATAAAAAAACAAACGCATTACGTATTTTAGATACTCATAAGATACCTTATAGTATTAGCGAATATGAGTGGTCTGAAGAGCGTGCCGCTGGCCTTCATGTAGTAGAAGCATTAAGACTCGATGAGAAACAAGTCTTTAAAACATTAGTTGGTAAAGGTGACAAAACTGGATATGTAGTATTCTGTATTCCTGTAGCTGAAGAGTTAGATATGAAACAGGCAGCACGTGTTAGTCATAATAAGTCTGTAGAGCTTGTTCATGTTAAGGATTTGTTAGGTATTACAGGTTATTTGCGCGGTGGATGTTCTCCAGTAGGCATGAAAAAAGCATTCCCTACCTATTTTGATGCTACTATGGAACCCCAAAAGTTTGTATATGTAAGTGCAGGTTTACGCGGTATGCAAATGAAGGTAAATCCAAAGGATTTGGCATCTGTTGTAAATGCTGAATTTGTTGAACTGACAATGGACCATTAAGAGGTACGTATGGCAAAAAAGTTTTATGCAGTTCGTCAGGGCCGTGTACCAGGGGTTTACACTACATGGTCTGACTGTGAGAAACAAGTAAAAGAATATGGTGGTGCTATTTACAAGTCATTTTCCACAGAAGCAGAAGCACATGCCTTTGTAGAGGATTCAGGTTTGTCTTTAAGTGATTTTATGAGAGCTAAAAAGAGCGAGCCTAAATCGCCACAGGAAGTGAAGTTTAAATCTATAAATTCTAGGCCTATAGATTCTAGTTCTAGTATTCAAAGTAAAGTATCAGCAAGTGTTGTGAGACCAGATTTTACTATTCCAAACTATATGGTTGCGTATATCGATGGTAGTTATAATAAAGAGACTAATACTGTTGGTGCAGGTGGGGTTATCTTTTTGAATGGCAATAGGGAGACTTTTTCTTTTTCCTCTATTGATGAACGATATACATTGTTTTGGAATGTCGCTGGTGAGCTGTTGGCTGCTATGCATGTTATGAAATATGCTGTTGATAATAGGATTTCTGAATGCTCACTTTACTATGATTATATGGGCATAGAAATGTGGGCTACTAAGGGCTGGAAACGTAATAATGAGCTAACCCAAGAGTACTCAGCATTTTATGATTCTATAAAAAATCGTGTGCGAGTTTACTTTCACAAGGTGGTTGCTCATACGGGCGATACATATAATGAAATGGCTGATGCACTAGCAAAACAAGGTGCAGGTATTTAAAGATATTAGAAGGGAGGGCGCTATGAATATATGTGTTACTGGTGGGGCCGGATTTATTGGTTCTCATTTAGTTGATAGATTAATTGAATTAGGTCACGATGTACTCGTTATAGATAATTTATCTACAGGTATGCGCTCCTTTGTACATGAAGATGCTCGATTTATTGAGATGGATGTACGAGATCCAAAATTACTATCTGTATTTGAAGAGTTTAAGCCGTCTATCGTATTTCATGAAGCGGCGCAAACAATGGTTCAATCCTCCATGGAGAACCCAAGTTATGACTGTGATGTAAATCTAATAGGGCTTATTAATGTTCTCGATGCTTGTCGTAAAGTGAAAGTTGAACAATTTTTAATGCCTTCATCAGCTGCTGTATATGGTGACTTGGCAGTATTGCCATTGACTGAAGACTTGAGTGGTATGCCTTCGTCTTTTTACGGCTTAACAAAGCTTACTGCAGAAGGCTACTTGCGAATTTATCATGAAGCTTTTGGATTAAATACAGTATGCTTTAGATATGCTAATGTATATGGACCACGTCAAGGTGATGGCGGTGAAGGTGGCGTTATCAGTATTTTCAACCGCTTGATTGTCGAAGGGCAACCATTAACTGTATTTGGTGATGGTGAGCAAACTAGAGATTTCATTTATGTAGATGATGTGGTAGATGCTAATATTAAGGCTATGGGGAATGGTCAATGCACAGGTATTTATAATGTATCTACCAATATGGGAACATCTGTGAATGAGTTGATTACGCGATTCCGGGCTATTAGTGGGACAGATTTTATGGTTTATTATGAAAATGAGCGTATAGGGGATATTAAACATTCGCGCTTAAGTAATGTGAAAGCTGAACGTGATTTTGGTTTTATTGCCACTACAACATTAGAAGCTGGTTTACAAAAGACATTGGAATATTTTAAAGCTCATCATAAGTAAGAAAAATAAGGTTTGGGGATATGAGTGATACACAATTTTGGGTGACCGTAGGTATATGGAATTTTATCGTATTTAGCCTGTATGGATATGATAAATTATGTGCCATTAATGGATATGATCGAATTTCAGAGTTTACATTATTATTTTTAGCGTTTGCCTTTGGGGGTGTTGGTGCTTTATTAGGCATGGTCCTATGGCGTCATAAGACATTAAAAATTAAATTTAAATTAGCCATTCCTTTTGCATTACTTTGGTCTGTATATGCAGTTGGATTCGGTTATGGTTTGTGGGTAAAATGATTGTATAAACTAATATTTTATTCATTCTTTTATGGTATAATAAAAGAATATTGTACATAAAATGTCAGTGAAGGAGATATTTGATGTTGCGATTACAATCAGGTTTTGAGTTAGATTATGCTAATATATATAATGAAAGTTGCATACAAGAACGTGATGTGAATAATTTTGAACGGGCTATACAAAATGTATGGCGTCATACAAATATTTTGCGTTCTACAGGCTTCGAAGAAGGTCATGTTTCTAAAGATGGTTTACCTGAACCTGTGTTGTTTTACCAACTTCCATATATTTCAGAAGATGGTATCAATACACCAGATATGTTAGAGCGGCTTTACGAATTACGTGACTATGCACGCCATAATATTGATACAGTTGTATCCGTAGGTATTGGGGGCTCCTATTTGGGGAGCAAAGTTATTTTTGATGTGCAGTGTGGAGCATTTTGGAATAACTACAGTGCAGAGGAACGCGACGGCTATCCTAGGATGTACTTTGCAGGCTTTAATGTGGATGGTGATTACTTAGTAGGGCTAATTCGTACGTTAGAGTGTCAAGCTCAGAAAAAAGGTCCTGATTATAAGGTGATGCTCGTTATTAATTCTAAGTCTGGATCTACCATTGAACCAATGGCTAACTTCATGATTTTGGAGAAGGCTTTACAAGATCGTAATATTAACTACGAAGTGATAGCTGTTACAGATGTATCTGATGATGAACATCCTACAATTTTACGATCTATGGCGATAGAAAATAATTGGAAGACCTATAGCATTCCTTATGGTGTAGGTGGTCGTTTCTCTGTATTTACAGAAGTTGGTTTTGTAACGGCCGCTCTTGTAGGATTTGATATTGAAGGATTTTTAGCTGGTGCTGCATCTATGGATGTAGCATGTCAAGAAGAAGACATTTTTAAAAATCCAGGCCTTTTAAGTGCATTATTGAAATATATTGCATCTGAACGATATGGTCGTATTATAGAGGTGTTTATGCCTTATAGTGAAGCACTCCACTCATTATCTGATTGGTATGTGCAGCTCCTATCCGAGTCTCTTGGAAAAATGAGTAATACTTGTCTACCATATGGCCGTACGCCAGTTGCTGCAGTAGGTACTATGGATATGCATGCTCAAGTTCAAGAGCATCAAGAGGGGCGCCTAAATAAGGTAGTTCAATTTATTAAGGTTAAGGATTGGAAACATAATCTCATTGTTCCAGATTCTTATAGTCAATATGAACGTTTACACTCTCTATCTGATGTAGGCATTTGTGATATTTTAAACATTGCTTTAGATGCTAATAGAGAAGCCTTGTCTAGTGACAATCGTTTTAACATGACTATAATTGTACCAACATTAAACGCATTCCATTTAGGGGAAATTATGTTTATGCATTGTTGGGCCGTTTATTTTGAGTCCATTTTTGCGGGCGTTGATGCTTTTGATCAACCAGGGGTAGAGGTTTATAAGCGTCTCATCGGCCCTAAATTGGCTCGAGCAAAGGATGTACATGATTCATAAGGGGGAGGACTATGAATATTTTAGTTACAGGTGGTGCTGGTTATATTGGAAGTCATACCGTAAGAGCTTTACAACAAGCAGGTTATACGCCAATCATTGTAGATAACCTATCTCGGGGGCATGTAGAATCCATTCCTGAGGGGGTAAAGTTCTACAATATGGATATTGCTGATCCTAAACTAGTAGGCATTATGAAAGAACATAACATCCTAGGTGTAATGCATTTTGCTGCTCACTCACAAGTTGGTGAATCCATGCAAAATCCAGCTATTTATTATGAAAATAATGTAGTTGGTTCTTATCACCTTATTGAGTCTGCTCGTACCGCAGGTATAAAGCATTTTGTATTTTCTAGTACGGCTGCTGTGTATGGTGAGCCTAAGGTAGTTCCTATTTGTGAGGATGCTCAGCTACAACCAACAAATGTATATGGTCGCACTAAATTGATGATAGAAAAAATGTTATCTGATTATAGTTCTATCTATGGTTCTACATATGTTGCGTTGCGTTATTTCAATGCGGCCGGTGCAGATCCGTCTGGTATGATTGGAGAAGACCATCATCCTGAAACTCATTTGATTCCACTTGTGTTAGATGCGGCTCGCGGTAAAAGAGAACATATTACAGTCTTTGGTACTGATTATGATACGGCTGATGGCACATGTGTACGCGACTATATTCATGTCAATGATTTAGCAGCTGCTCACGTATTGGCTATGGACTACTTGCGTAAAGGCGGAGAATCTCAAGTATTTAATCTTGGTAGTGGTAATGGATTCTCTGTAAAGGAAATCATCGAGACTGCAAAAGAGGTTACAGGTATCGATATTCCTGTTCAATATGGTGATCGCCGTGCTGGTGATCCAGGAACATTAATTGCTTCCTCTGAAAAAATCAAAAATTTACTTGGTTGGGATCCTAAATTTAGTAATGTTGCTGATGTTATCAAAGATGCATGGCATTGGCATACATCTCATCCAGATGGATTTAATAGTAAATAAAGAACAAATTGTTTTGATTTGTCAATATAATGAATGACTCTATTAGTCACCTTGGTGACTGGTAGAGTCATTTTTTTGTAGGATTTTAAAAGAGCCTCCTAGAATATGTCAGCAGGAGGTGGATTATGAATTTACGAGACTATATAGAACGTATGAAAATGTGGATTGATAAGCAGCATTTTATTATGCGCCACTATAAGTTTGCACTTGGTATTTTTTTTATCATTACGGTTACCCTTTTAGGCATTGGTATTTTTTATCCACATGAGGAGGAAAATGTTCATATTAGTTTAGATCAATCTAATGGTAGAGATGCTAATCAAATTGAACGAGGCTCAGAAAAATTATCAAAAGAAACAACACATGATAATAGAAATGGGAAAGGAAAGAACTATTTTAAAGATGAAAGTGATATAAAAAATGTAAAGGATAGAGAGGTAAAAAGCGATGTTCATGGACGATTATTATATGATATTACCGGTGTTGAGCGAGCAAATCCTTGGCGAGAGGTTTTTAAAGATATTCCTATAGATGAATTACTTGGTCAGAATAAGATAACTAAAGATAGTAATGGCAATTTCGTTGATATAAATAATGATTTACATGAGTCAGATGATTCAATGAACACTTTTGAGAAAAAGGTAGATGAAAGTCGTAGAAATGAAAAATATCAACAAATAAGAAATAATAAAAAGCATAGTGGTAATTATATTGAATTAAAAGCTAAAGATATTAGTGCTAGACGAGTTGAATCCAGTATACAACCTTCTATAAGTAATTCTACCAAACAACATCCCATAGAGCTTATAGGTATTATTGAGGGACAGCAGAATATTGCTATTTTACGAAAAGGTACAGAGGAACAAATGGTTAGTATAGGAAGTGTGTGGAAAGAAATATCAGTATCTAAGATAACTGCAAGTGGTGTAGAAATTATTGAAGGAGGTTCATCACGGTGGCTAAGAATCGAGTAAGCTTTATAGGTCTAAAATGTATAGATAAGATTATAGTGACAGTTATATTGCAAATAGGCTTATGGATGGTCGTAATGCTTGTAACTCCCTTCATGGTATTTGCTAATGGTACTGATAGGATAACTACTAGTAGTTCTAAAAACATCGTAAATAGTGGTGAAGTAGCTAAAAATGAAAAAAATATTGAGAACAAACTCATAACGATTTCTGTACGCAATGCATCCTTAAAGGAAACCGTTTTAGGAATTTGTCGTAGTTACGGTATATCAGTAATTGGTGTAGAATCGTTAAAAGGGACTGTTACGGCCACTGTAACGGGAGAATCCCCAGAAGCGATTATTAATGAACTAGGTAAGTTATATCATTTCTCTGTATTGAAGGAGCATAACACACTTCTTATTGATTCTGATGATGAAACACTTGAAAAAAGAGAGCTATATGTTATATCACCTGAACATTTGCCAGCTGAGTCTTTGAAAAATGTGGTAGGCACAGTGGTAAAAAACGATAAAATGGCAGTGCTTTCAGAACAAAATGAAGTAATTATGCATTTGACGAGCGGAGAAAAGCGACGTGTAGAAACCTTAGTACGTGCTATCGACAAGGAACCAAAACAAGTGCAATTGGAAGCTACCATCATTGCTATGGAACAATCTTATGCTAAGGAACAAGGTTTTAGATGGTCTTGGCTTAGCTTGACCGGTCATGGAGAAGATAAAACACATTCCTATGGTGCCGTTACCTTTGGCAAAACACCGACTGGAGAGGCCTATAAGTTTTTTGTAAAACCAGAGCTAAGTCTTATGGAAAGCTCAGGTAAAGCCGTTCTAATTGCAAAGCCATCTATTATGGCTATCAATGGTGAGACTGCACATATCTTGATAGGTGAAAGAATACCAGTTATAGAAGAATCGGAAGTGAATGGAGAACGAAAACGTTCTACTCGTTATGAAGAGGTGGGTATTAAGTTGAACTACACTCCTATCATTACCGCTGATGGTGGTGTAGATGCAAAAATACATGCAGAAGTGAGTACACCTATTATGGTATCTGAAATGAAAGCCTACAAAATAAGCACACGTCAAGCACATACAAGAGTACGATTACAACCAGGAGAAGTGCTTGTTATTGGTGGACTCATGGACAATCGAGATCAACATCAAATACAAAAAATACCTATTTTGGGAGATATCCCTTTGTTAGGAAAATTATTCCGTCATAGTCGAAAAACAAAAGATTCTATAGAAATGCTAATGTTAGTGAGGGCAACTGTGGTATAATGAAGAGTAAATGATTAGGAGGTTGTGAATGGAACGCATTCGAATGATAGGCCTTGGAAAATCGTTTGGAGTGCGCCAAGTATTTTCCAATGTGTCCTTTGAGTTAAAAGAAGGGGATCGACTCGCTTTGGTAGGCCCTAATGGGGCTGGGAAATCTACCTTGTTAAAGTGCATATTAGGGTATGAAGAACTCGATGAAGGCAATGTAGTTAAGTCGCCTGTTGCTAGTATTGGCTATTTACAACAAGATGTAAATCTTGGAGATGATAGCCTTGCTACGGAAATAGAAAAGGCTTGGGCTGATGTTCATGCATTGGAGAAACAATTAAAAGAGCTCACTAGTCGTTTGGAAACTGAAGAGGCTAGCGAATCGGATTTACAACGCTTAGATTATTTACAGAATCGTCTAGAATGGCTAGGTGGTTATGACTACGAGCAAAAGACAAAGCGCATAGTCTATGGTCTTGGTTTTACTGATGATGACTTAGATAAGCCGGCTAATGCTTTTTCAGGCGGTCAAAAAACGCGTATTAATTTAGCTAAAGCGTTAGTACGTAGCCCAGATTTTTTATTTTTAGACGAACCGACTAACCATTTAGATATGGATATGCTTGAGTGGTTAGAGGGTTATTTATCTGCCTATCAGGGTGGAATTCTCATTGTAAGTCATGACCGGTATTTTTTAGACCGTATTGTCACAGGTGTTGTAGAGTTAGATAATCACAAAGCCACAACCTATCGCGGTAACTATAGTCGGTATATTCAACAACGGGATGAACGCTTAAAGGCAGATATGGTGGCCTATGAAAAGCAGCAGGAGTATATTAAGAAAACAGAGGCTTATATAGATAAATACCGTGCTGGTATCAAGTCTAAAATGGCTCGCGGTCGTCAGTCTCAACTAAATCGATTAGAGCGGCTAGAGGCACCTATTACTTCACATCATTTACAATTTTCTTTTCCTCCCGCTGCGATGAGTGCTGATAAAGTTTTAGTCTTAGATCACTTATCTGCCGGATATGGTGAAAGTCGCATTATTGATGATATCTCTCTCGTTGTTCGACGAGGTGAATCAGTAGCACTTATTGGACCTAATGGCGCGGGTAAGTCTACACTGGTGAAAACCATCGTAGGAGAACTATTCCCTGAAGTTGGTCATGTGGATATTGGCAATCGCGTACAAGTGGGTTACTTCTCACAAGAGCACGAAGAACTGCATGATTCTTGGCAGGTAGTGGAAGAGATCATTAATCACTTTAATTACAGCGAGGATAAGGCTCGTAATGTGCTTGGGGCTTTCCTGTTTAAAGGGGACGATGTATTTAAGCTAGTAGGTGAATTATCTGGTGGTGAGCGCGCTCGTTTAGCTTTGCTTAAATTATTTCTTCAAGGAGATAATTTCCTAATTTTAGACGAACCGACAAACCATTTAGATATTCCTACGCGAGAAATTGTAGAGGAAGCATTACAACAATTTGAAGGGACTTGCTTTATTATTTCTCATGATAGATATTTCTTGGATCAAGTTTCTACGAAAACAGTAGTTCTTGATGAAGGTAAAATTACGGAGTATCTCGGTAATTACTCATACTACAAGGAAAAGTTGAAAGAGCAAGAAGCTTTATTAGCATTAGCTAATGAGCAAAACTCTGAGAGCGGTAAAGTTGATAGCAAAGCTGTTTCCACTAATGAGCTACTGCTTTCAGCATCAGAATCTATGGAGGAAAATCAGAAGAAGCCGAATGCTTATATGGTTGAAAAACAATTGGCTGAGGTAGAATCTGAAATTGCTCGCCTTGAGGCGACGATGAAGATGTATGAGGTGCAATTAGCTAATCCTGTAGTACAACAAGATTTAGATGAAATGTCCAAAATCTCTACACAAATCGAAGAGACTCAGACAGAGTTGGAATCCTTGTATGAGAAGTGGGAACGTCTATCTGAATAACTTATTTAATGTATATATTATTAGGGAATTAAAATCATTATCTTTTAATTGACAAACTATTTTATATTCTCATAATATAGGTATATATTTAAAGTTTTATGTTTTGAAGGAAGGGTGTAACATGAATAAATCCATGTTAAAAAAAGCGGCCATTTTTGGTCTTGCTGGTGTAATGGCAATTGCTGCTGGTTGTGGTAGCGATAAAGATGCAGGTAGTGCAAATAGCAATGAAGCTAAAATTGCATTATTAACAACAACAACTGGTGGTGCGGCAGCATATGGTGAATCCATTAAAGCTGGTGCTGAATTGGCAGTAAGCGAAATCAATGCTGATGCAAATGCTGTAAAAATTAACTTATTAGTAGAAGATACTAAAGGTGATAAAAACGAAGCTATCAATGCGATGAACAAAGTAATTGCAAAAGATAAAGTTGTAGCAGTAATCGGTCCTATGTTATCTGGTGAAATGATGGCAGCTGGTCCTGTAGCAAACAAAAGTAAAATCGTAGCTCTTGGTACATCTACAACTGCTGAAGGTATTACAGATATTGGGGATTACATCTTCCGTAACGCAGTACCTGAATCCTTGGCAGTAGATACAGCGATTAAAGAAGCTCATAAAATATTAGGCTTTAAAACTGCTGCTATCATGTACTCTAACAATAATGATCAAATGGTATCTGTAAATAATACAGCTCGTAAAGCATTGGAATCTGTAGGTGTACAAATCGTTGATACTGAAACATTTGCAGATAAAGATACTGACTTCTCTGCACAATTGACTAAGATTCAACAAGCTAAACCAGATGTAATCATCGTTGCATCCCTTTACCAAGAAGGGGCCCTTATCATGAAAAAAATGCGTGAAATGGGTATGAATCAACCTGTAGTTGGCTCCAACGGTTTCAACAGTCCACAATTTATTAAAATTGCTGGCGATGCAGCTAATGGCGTTATCGTTGGTACACCTTGGTTCCCTAATAAAGAAGACCAAAAGGTTAAAGACTTCCGTAAAGCTTATGTAGCTAAATATGGTAAAGAACCAGACCAATTCGCAGCACAAGCATATGATGCAGTATATCTTTATGAGGCAGCTTTGAAAAAAGCAGGTTCTACAACTGATCGCGAAAAATTCCGGGAAGCATTGAAAAACATTGCTGACTTCGTTGGTGTAACTGGTCAATTCAAGTTCAACGAAAAACGCGATCCTTCCATGGAAGTTCAAGTATTACAAATTAAAAACGGTCAATTTGACGCATTAACAAAATAAGTTGAGGTAGTATAGTGTTTTTACAACAATTAGTTAACGGGCTAACCCTCGGTAGCTTATATGCTGTACTCGCTATTGGCTTAACACTTGTGTTCGGTGTTTTGAATATTATCAACATGGCTCACGGAGGCATCTTTATGATAGGTGCCTTCGTTGGTCTTTTTATGGTAACTGTTTTTGACGTTAACATTTTTGTAGCCCTTATCGTAGCTATGGCTGTAGGTGCTATCCTCGGTTATCTTTTAGAATTTGTGGCGCTTCGTCCACTACGTAAGAAAAAGGTGTCTCACTTGGCACCACTTATTAGTACCATTGGTGTTTCTATTTTCCTTGAAAGTTTGGCATTATTGCTTTGGGGCCCTCAAACTAGATCATTCCCACCAGACTATATTGGTGGCCTAATCGACTTTGGAGCTTTCAAAATTTCTATGGTACAAATTATTGGTTTAGGCGTTTCTGTTGTGCTAATGCTGATTTTAAATATAGTTATTAAGAAAACTAAGATTGGTAAGGCTATTCGCGCTGTATCCATGAGTACGGAAACAGCAGCTCTCTTGGGTATTAATCCAACAATGATTATATCTGTTACAGTTATGATTGCATCTGCCTTAGGTGCTGCTGCAGGCGTATTAGTAGGTTTGTCCTTTAATGCTATTGAGCCTACAATGGGCGTTATTATCGGCTTTAAAGGCCTCGCAGTACTTATCCTAGGTGGTCTTGGTAACATTACAGGTGCCATGGTTGGTGGCTTTATCCTCGGTGTAGCAGAGGTATTCTCTGTTGCTTATGGTGCTTCTACATTCCGTGATGCCGTAGCCTTTGGCCTCATTATCTTATTATTGTTCTGGCGCCCACAAGGCTTGTTTGGTTCTAAAGATAAAGGGGGGAGACCGTAATGGAATTATTAAACCCGTATTATCTACAGATCGTGATGTTTTTCATCATCAATGCCATCATGGGTATTTCAATTTATTTCACACTGGCAAGTGGACAGCTTTCTTTAGGGGCTGCTGGCTTTATGAGTGTTGGTGCATACGTAGGCGCTATTCTTTCTTTGAAAGCTGATTTGCCTATCGTTGTAGGCATTATTATTGGTGGCTTAGTTGCTAGTCTTGTGGCTGTTATTATCGGTTTGCCAACAACACGTCTTAAAGGTTTGTATCTTGCCATTGCTACACTTGGATTTGGCGAAGTTGTGCGTGTTATTTTCTTGAATTTGGATATTACAAATGGTGCATTAGGCCTTTCTGGTATTCCATCCATTCCTCAAGAATTGACAAATTATGCCTATGAATTTGATCTCGATGGTTTAATGGGCATTGATGCTGTTGCATGGGGCAATCTAATGGCTATCATTATTTTGTTAGCTATTTTAGTATTGATTATCGCCTTTTGTGTACGGATTAATAATAGCCGTGTGGGTCGTGCCTTTGCAGCGATTAAGGCTGATGATCATGCAGCAGAATTGATGGGTATTAACGTTGTATACTACAAGATGATGGCCTTTATCATTGGTGCTTTCATCGCTGGTATTGGCGGTGGTTTGTATGCCCATATTACAAACTTTATCAATCCTACAGATTTCAGCTACCATAAAGTAGTACAAATTTTGTTATTCCCTGTATTTGGTGGTTCCAATGTAGTATGGGGCTCCGTATTAGGTTCCTTTATTCTTACATTATTGCCAGAAGTATTGCGTTTCTTATCCGATTATCGGGACATCATCTATGGTGCATTACTAGTCATTTTAATGGCCGTTCGTCCAGATGGTATTCTGACAGAATCTATGGTAGATAAAATTAGTCGCAAATTAGGCTTTAAAAAGGCTCCATATATTCCAGAGTCACAAGTATTAACAGAACGTTTTGAAGCATATAAACGCAAACAACAAGAAGAAAAACAAGGATAGGAGGGAACTGAATGCTATTAGAATTAAATGACGTAAGTAAAAGCTTTGGTGGCGTTGCAGCCCTCACAGGAGTATCTTTTGGCGTTAAACAAGGTGAAGTATTTGGTGTCATCGGTCCAAATGGTGCTGGTAAGACCACACTATTCAACTTGATTACTGGTGTATTCCCTGCAAGTTCTGGTGAAATTGTATTTGATGGTATGTCTGTTGTAGGCATTAAGCCTCATAGAACTGTTGAAATGGGGATTGCTCGTACATTCCAAAATATTCGTCTCTTTGGCAATATGACAGCTCTTGAAACTGTTTTAACCGGTATGCATTGTCGTACTGGCTCTGGCTTCTTATCTAGTTTTTTGAAAACAAAACGTCAACGCATTGAAGAAGAGCGTTGTCGTGGTATTGCTTATGAGTTCTTAAAGCTTGTAGGTCTTGAAGCAGATGCAGAAGAGGTTGCAACATCATTACCGTATGGTAAGCAACGTCGTCTTGAAATCGCTCGTGCCTTAGCGACACACCCTCAGTTAATCTTGCTTGATGAACCGGCAGCAGGTATGAATGATAGTGAAACTGAAGTTCTGCGTCAATTGATTGGCAAGATTCGTGACCTAGGTATTACCGTTGTGGTTATCGAACATGCCATGGAATTGATGATGAATATCTGTGATCGTTTGGTAGTACTTAACTTTGGCAAGAAAATTGCTGAAGGTACACCTCAAGAAATTCAAAATAATGAAGCTGTAATTGAAGCATACTTAGGTAAAGAAGAGGTGTAATATGTTAAAACTAGAAAATATTGTGGCTGGTTATGGACATATTACAGCCTTAAAAGATATAAGTTTAGAAGTTCCACAAGGTTCGATTGTATCTCTTATTGGTGCTAATGGTGCTGGTAAGACTACGACGATGAAGACTATTATGGGACTTGTAAAACCCACATCTGGTCGAGTGATTTTTGAAGGTCAAGATATTACAGGTCGCCAAACCCATCAAGTTGTACAAAGTGGTATCTCCTTAGTTCCTGAAGGACGTCAAATTCTACAAGATATGAGTGTTTATGAGAACCTTGAAATGGGTGCTTATACACGTAAAGATAAAGAAATCGAAGCAGATATCAAAAAGGTATTTAAACGATTCCCTATTCTTGATGAACGAAGTTATCAATTGGGTGGTACTTTATCAGGTGGTCAACAGCAAATGCTAGCTATTGGTCGTGCACTTATGGCTCGTCCAAAATTGTTATTATTAGATGAACCATCTATGGGCCTTGCACCTTTAGTAGTAAATGAGATTTTTGAAACCATTAAAGAAATTAGTGCCGATGGAACAACAGTTCTTTTAGTAGAACAAAATGTACGTCAAGCATTGAAGATTGCTGATTATGCGTATGTTTTGGAGACTGGTAAAATGGTATTATCTGGCTCTGCTGATGAAGTTCGCCATAATCCTCGCGTTATGGAAGCTTATTTAGGCGGTCGTGTTGAATAATTAATTATATAGAGCGATCATTAGTGTCAAAAACTTTGAATAAGGTGTATATACTAGATTTCTAGTATATACACCTTATTTTTTTATCACTAATTCTGATATAAATAGAAAAACTATGTGAGCTAATAATGAAGTGAGTTTATATATTTTTTATTATTTTTAAGAAGTTCAATGATAAAACTAGTGAATTAGGAATGAAAAAAGCAAATAATAATTAATGAGCATATATTGAAAATACTGTATTTTTAAGGGGATATTGTTGAAGGTTTTATGAAGTTCGCTTGTAACATAATAGATTTGTAGAAGAATATTTAAAAAAATGATAAAATAGCATGACTGATTTTTTAGATATAAGATACATCAATAATTAAGTGATGAATTAAATAAGTTGAATAAAAAAGAGGTAAGTATGAAGAAGAAACAGTATATGATGATGGCTGCATTCTTATGTACTACAACAATGGCTATGGCTGCACCAGTTAATATAAATACTAATCAGCCTTATAATGCTAAGAATGTACAAATGGACGGTCATGCACCATTGGAAACTAGCGCATCTGTAATTAGCTCTGATAAAGAATATCGTCTGCGCCAAGGAGATGAACTAAATATTCAAGTGGTTCAGCAGGCAGAGCTTGGTACGCGTAATGGTAATGACATTGTGTATACCGTCAGACCAGATGGATATGTATCGTTTCCTATGGTTGGTGCTGTAAAAGCAGATGGCTTAACTGTAGATGAATTTACAGCTGAATTACAGCAAGGTTTGTCTCGTTATATCATTAATCCTGATATCACAGTAAATGTATCGAAATTGGGCGGCGTTCGCGTATATGTATTTGGTGAAATCAATAAGCCTGGCGCCTATACATTGACTAAATCTAGTACAGTTATTGATGCTATTGGGGCTGCAGGTAGTTTTAACTGGGATACAGCAAAGAAGAAAATTTACTTGATTCATCAAGACAATCCAGAGAAACCGATTCCTATCAATTTGAATCGTATTTTACAAACTGGAGATATGTCTGAAAACTACATCATGCGTGAAGGTGATATTCTTTACTTAACTAAGAATAGTCGTATCAACTTTGCTCGTGATATTGCTCCAATCTTAACAGGGGCTTACATGGTATCACGAATAGGTAAGGATTAAAGATAAGGCGATATCTATCGTATAAGGGGGCGTTTTTTTGCGTTCATATTTATTACCATCCATATTGTTTATTACAGATATTGTGACGATTGTAATCGTTGCTTTTATCAGTCTTTTTATTCGATTTGATGGACACATAGAACCTCAATATATTAATCAAATGGTGGATGCACTTCCGTTATTACTTATTTCGTATATGTTGATGTTCTTGATAATGCATTTATATACACGTATTTGGCGTTATGCAGGGATGCGAGAGGTATTAGCAGTATTTGTAGCGACTACAATTGGTACGGCTTTATTCTATTCCTCTATGTTTGTATTTGGTAAGTCATTACCACGCTCCATCTATTTTATTACATGGTTCCTCACTACAGGTATTGTTGGTATGGGAAGAATGTTGCTTCATTATGTGGCACTTCACTATAGCAGTGGGGATGATGGTGAAAGTGGCCAAGTGAATACATTGATCATAGGAGCCGGTGATGCAGGTGCAACTATAGCTCGTGAAATTGAACGATATCATAAGCGTTCTCGTCGAGTGATTGGTTTTGTTGATGATGATATGTTTAAACATAATCGTCTTATGAATGGTTTTAGAATTCTTGGGAGCCGTGAAGATATTCCTGCATTAGTTGCTAAGTATAAGGTAGAAGAAATCATTATTGCTATGCCTTCCGTGAAGCGAGATATTATTCAGGAAATCATGGAAATTTGTGCTCCTTTAAAGTGTAAAATCAATATTTTACCGGGGATGTACCAATTACTTGATGATGAAGTTCTTGTATCTCATTTACATCCTGTTTCAATCGAAGACTTATTGGAGCGCGATGAGATTCAGCTCGATACGTCCAAGGTTGAAACATATCTTAAGGATAAAGTGGTTTTAGTTACTGGTGCAGGGGGCTCTATTGGTTCTGAAATTTGTCGTCAAGTTTTACGTGTAAAGCCTAAAAAGCTATTGCTTCTAGGTCATGGTGAAAATAGTATTTATCTTATTCATCAAGAATTGCGCAATATTGTGCCCCAAGCTACATTGGTTCCAATTATTGCAGATATTCGTGATAAGAATCAATTAGAACAAATTTTCAAAAACTATAATCCTGATGTAGTATTTCATGCGGCAGCTCACAAACATGTGCCTCTTATGGAAATCCAGCCAATTGCTGCGGTATTAAATAATATTTATGGTACTCGTAATGTTGCGGATGTAGCCGGAGCTCATGGGGTAGATCGATTTGTTATGATTTCCACGGATAAAGCGGTGAATCCAACTAGCGTTATGGGCGCTACAAAACGGGTTGCTGAAAAAGTTGTACTTGGTATGAATCACACATATGATACTAAGTTTATAACAGTTCGTTTTGGTAATGTACTTGGTAGCCGTGGTTCGGTTATTCCTTTATTTCGTAAACAAATTGAAGCAGGTGGCCCTGTAACCGTTACAGATCCAGAAATGACACGTTATTTCATGACTATTCCTGAAGCCAGTCAATTAGTACTTCAAGCTGGTGCCATGGGGAATGGAGGCGAAGTGTTTCTTTTAGACATGGGTGAACCGGTTAAAATTGTCGATTTGGCTAAGAATATGATTCGCCTTTCTGGCTTTGAGCCTAATAAGGATATTCGTATTGAATTTACTGGATTACGTCCAGGGGAAAAGTTATACGAAGAATTATTGACTGCCGAAGAAGGTACGAATACTACTACGCATAAGAAAATCTTTGAAGCAGCTTTAGAAGATGTTGATCAAGAATGGCTAAGTCGTGAAATAGAGCGCTTTGATACATGTAAAACTGATATAGATGTAATTAATGTGTTGCAGGATATCATTCCTACATATGAACCAAATCATAATGTATAGATTTTGGCTGATACATTTATTACCAGTTATATGTACAGATTTATCTTAAATTTTGTATATATTGTGCTTTTCTTGAGAGGGTTAGGTACAGTTAATATTCTAAGCGGGAGAGACCCTGTTGTTTGTATACTTTTACAGAAAGGGGTATATGGGTGGAACAAATTATTGATTTAAAAGAGGTAGGTAGAATCCTCGTTAAAAAGCGCCGTAAAATAATTAATATTACGGTAGCATGTATGGTTTTAGGTGGTGCGTATGCCTTTCTTGCACCATCTACATATCAATCTACATCGATGTTGCGCATTAAACAAGCTCAAGGTTTGAGCAATTCTGTATTATCTAGTGCTAATGGCTATTCTGATTCTATGTCTCGTCAATTGATGAACACAGATGCAGAAATTTTAAAAAGCCGTAATGTAGTAGAGCCAGTAATTACTGCTATAGAAGATCCTGAAGGTACTGGTAATGCGCCAACATATGAAGATTTTGTTAAAACTCGCATTGAAACTAAACCGTATAAAGAAACCGAGTTATTGCAAGTAAGTGTAACAGGTAAGTCTCCTGAGCAAGCACAAGAAGCTAATCAATTACTTATTGATACTTTTTTGAAACGCCTTGCTGAAATCTCTCATGTTGAACAACGAACTACTCGTGAATTCTTACAGAAACGCGTTGTTACTGCAAAAACTGAATTAGAGCAAGCAGAAAAGAAATTACAACAATTTCAAATAGATAATAAGGTGTACTCCACAGCAGATCAAATGAAAGGCTTAACCGATAAGATTACTCTTATCGATCGTGAGAAAGCTCAAAATCAACTTGATTTAGAAACGGCACAAGCTGCACTTGGTAGTATCAATGAGCAATTAGGTTCTGCTGGTAAAAGCATCGCCGATAGTGCTACGGTTCAAGCTTATAAAGGGCAGTTAGCAGATCTAGAATCTCGTAAAGCTTCTTACGTTGGTAAATATACTGATGAACATCCAGCGATGAAAGAGATTAACCAACAAATTGAAGAGGCTAAAAGCGGTTTAAATGCTGAAATTAATGCCATTGCATCTCAACAAGCACCATCCAGCAATTCTGCACAACAAGGCTTGTTAGCGGATAAATTTAAAAATGAAGCTGCTCTAGCAGTAGCTCAAGGTAAACAATCTACATTAGCTGAGCTAGATAAAGTAAACGAAGAAGCTATGAAGGGGTTACCTGAAAAAGAACGCGGTTATATCCAAGCAAAACGTGATGTAGATGTGGCACAAGATATCTATCAAATGTTATCCACTCGCTTAGAAGAAGCGAAGGTTGCAGAGGTTATGGTACCGAATGAAGTTCAAATCGTTGATCCTCCTACATTGCCAGAAAAGGCGATTGCTCCGCGTAAGGTTCTTATTCTATTAGGCTCTGCCATTTTAGGACTCATCTTTGGTTGCCTCTATACATTGGGCCAATTCTTTGGTAATCGCAAAGTTCAATCTGTACAAGAGATTAATGATATTCTTGGCATTCAAAATTTGGGCGTGATTCCAAATCATAAAGAAAAAGAATATGAAGAGCCTAGTAATCGTATCGTAGCATTGTTGCGCAAAGTGAGAGGTTAATATGATTAGACTAATTTCTAATGAACGTGGTGATACACCACTTGTGGAAGCATATCGTACATTGCGTAGCAATCTTCAATATGTATGTAACCAACATAAATGTAAACTTATTTGCATTACTGCAGCTACTAGTGGTGAAGGAACTTCTGAAGTGGCAGCTAATACAGCGTTAGCTTTATCTAAAAATAATAATAAAATTCTTCTGTTAGATGGTAATCTACGCAATCCAGCACAACATATAGCCTTTAATCTACAAAATAAAGGTCTTACAAATGCGGTGATGATGGATGAAGATTTGACGATTCATCGTAATGTAGTGCCTCATTTGGATGTGCTTACGGTTGGTGAAGTTGTTGAATATCCATCTGATATTGTAGATTCTAGCAAATTACCTACGATTCTTGAGTATGTACGTGATGAATATGATGTGGTTATCATCGATACACCACCCGTATTGTCTGTTACAGATGCCGTTGTATTGGCTGAAAAATCAGATGGTGTAATACTAGTTGTTAAAAATGAAGTAGCTAGTCCAAAAGATTTGATTGAAGCTAAGAAACGCCTTTCACAAGTAGGCATTCCTCTTTTAGGAACTATCGTGATTGACGCGTAATATAACTGTTTTGATCAACATTCTATGTGATAAATCAAGCGTATCAATATGGTACAGAAAGTATTGAGGTGATGTATATGAGAATTAATTTTTCTCCTCCAGATATTACAGAGTTAGAAATCAATGAAGTCGTTGAAGCCTTAAAAAGCGGGTGGATTACGACAGGTCCTCGTACTAAAGAATTAGAAAAAAAGATAGCTCACCAATTAGGTACACCTAAATCCGTTTGTTTAAACTCTGCTACTGCAGCGCTTGAAATGTCCCTTCGCGTATTGGGCATTGGACCTGGAGACGAAGTCATAACTAGTGCTTATTCATATACAGCTAGTGCGAGTCCTGTGGTTCATGTAGGCGCTACATTAGTGCTTGTTGATACACAAAAAGACTCCTATGAAATGGATTACGATGCAGTCGCTCGCGCTATCACACCAAAAACAAAGGCTATCATCCCTGTAGATATTGCGGGTGTGCCTTGTGATTATGAGCGCTTGCGCTCCATTGTAGAGGAAAAGAAATCTCTCTTTATACCATCTAATGATATTCAATCAGCATTAGGTCATATTCCTATCGTAGCGGACTGTGCGCATTCTTTTGGTGCGACCTATAAAGGTGTGCATACAGGCAATGTAGCTGACTTTAGTAGTTTCTCCTTCCATGCTGTAAAAAACTTTACTACTGCTGAAGGTGGCTGTGCTACATGGCGACATATAGATAGTATTGATGATGAAGTAATTTATAAGCAATTCCAATTGTTGTCTTTGCATGGTCAAGATAAGGATGCTCTTGCTAAAACTAAGGCTGGTGCATGGGAATATGATATCAAGGGCACATATTATAAATGTAATATGACGGATATCATGGCGGCTATTGGGCTAGCTCAATTTGAAAGATACCCAAAACTTTTGGCACGTCGTAAAGAAATTATTGAAGCTTATGATACAGCATTTAAGGATTTACCTGTTACATTGTTGAGTCATTATACAGAGAAGTATGAAAGTAGTGGTCACTTGTATTTAGTCCGTTTAGATGGCCGTGATGCGCAATACCGCAATAAGGTTATTGAAGCTATGGCTGAGGCTGGCATTGCGACGAATGTCCATTATAAGCCAATCCCAATGCATACTGCTTATAAAAACTTAGGCTTTACAATCGATGACTATCCAAATGCTTATGACCAGTTTAAGAATGAAATTACATTGCCACTTCATACGCTCCTTACAGACGATGAGGTGCAATATATCATTGAACAGTTTAAAAGGATTATTACCGAATGTTAGTAAAAAACTTTCATGATCTACCACAAGAGCTACAGTGTGAAGCGGTTCGTCCCTATTTTGAAATATTAAATCAAAGACGTACAAGCCTTCTTTGTAAAAGCATTTTTGACCGTGTCGTGGCGGCAGGTATGCTCATTACATTGAGCCCTGTATTTCTTGTGTTAGCCATCATGATTAAAAGAGATAGTGAGGGAGAGGTTTTTTTTCGTCAAACTCGAGTGACACAGTACGGTCGTACCTTTGATATCTATAAATTCCGTACTATGGTAAAAAATGCGGAATCCCTTGGTGCTCAAGTAACATCACAAAATGATATGAGGGTTACTAAGGTGGGTAATATGCTGCGCAGTTGTCGTCTTGATGAACTGCCTCAGCTTATCAACATTCTCTTAGGAGATATGAGCTTTGTCGGAACAAGACCTGAGGTTCCACGTTATGTGGCCGCTTATACAGATGAAATGAAAGCTACCTTATTATTACCCGCTGGTGTTACCAGTGTTGCCAGTATTACTTATAAAGATGAAGATCAACTTTTACAAAATGCTCAGAATGTTGATGAAGTCTATATAAATGAGGTTTTACCAGGCAAGATGGCTTGGAATTTAAAGAGTATTAAGGAGTTTTCTTTTTTACAAGATATAAAAACGATGATTGATACAGTATTAGCTGTATTACGTTGAAAGAGGTCCCTATGAGTACATCTATGACAAAGGAAATACAAGAAAAAGAGCTGAATATGTTACTGTACTTTAAAGAGTTCTGTGATAAACATAATTTGCGCTTTTATCTTTGCGGCGGTGGTCTCATTGGGGCTATACGTCATAAGGGCTTTATCCCTTGGGATGATGACTTAGATCTTTTCATGCCTCGTCCAGATTATGAAAGGTTAGCTGAATTATGGCCAAAATATGCTGATACTAAACGATTTACGTATTGTCGTACCGATCGAAATCACATCTATCATGATGCAGGAGCATCTATTAGAGACAATAATACGACTTTTATCAATCGTCATAGTATGCATGAAGATGTTTGTCATGGTTTGGCACTTGAAATTATGCCTATCGATGGCTGTGCACCCGGCAAAATTAGTCGTGCATTGCAGTTGATGTGGGCCATGACGTTTGCACTCTTTAATGCGCAGCGTTTACCAGATAATAAAGGGCCTACATATCGTGCTTTAGCTGGTTATATTTATAAGATCTTTTCCAGTCAATCTATACGCTATCATATTTGGCGATTTGCAGAAAAGAGAATGACTCAATACGACTTTGATACGAGTGATGAATGTACGGAGTTAATCGGTAGCTTAAAAGGTATGAAGCTACGTCATCCTAGAGAGGACTTTGCTTCTGTTGTATATAAAGACTTTGAAGGTCATCAAATACCTGTTATGAAAGGGTATGAGAGATATTTGCGTCTCATTTGGGGTGACTATATGCAATTACCACCTGTAGAGCAACGTGTAGCAAAACATGATGCAGTGTTTGCTGATTTACACACACCTTACAAGGAGTATAAAGGCATACATTATGCTAAGAAAGAAGCTCAACCATAAGGAGGGCCTATGAAACGAATAGCAGTAATCTTTGCGGGTGGCGTAGGTGCTCGTATGAAAAACAGTAAGACGCCAAAACAATTTTTAGAATGGAACGGTAGACCGATTTTGATTCAAACCTTAGATGTATTTGAACAAACGGAGACTATTGATGGGATTGTTCTAGCCTGTAAAGCAGAATGGATTGATCATACAAAGCAACTCATAGAAAAGGCGGGGCTACAAAAGGTATTATCCATTGTTCCTGGTGGTGAAAGTGCTTTGGAATCCCAATATAATGGGCTAGTAGAGGCTAAGCGTTTATTTCCTGATGATGCGGTGACTGTATTGATTCATGATGGGGTTCGTCCACTTGTAGATAATTCTACTATAGAGAGAAACATTGAATCTGTAGAATCAAAGGGTTCTGCCATTACTGTTACTCCAGCTATCGAAACGGTTATGGTTACCCAAAATGGTTCTATTAAGCACATTTTAAATCGCAATGAATGTCTTATGGCTAAAGCTCCACAGAGCTTTAGATTAGATGATATTATATCAGTTCATAATCGTGCAAAAGATGAGGGTATTCATGACTTTATTGATTCCGCATCGATGATGATGCACTATGGTTATACTTTATATCCTGTGTTAGGGGAACCTGAAAATATAAAAATTACAACACCGTCTGATTATTATATGTTTACGGGTATTATTAAAAACCGTGAACTAGGAGGATTAGAAGATGAGTAATTCCGTTATTCAACGTGAGTTAACGGCTTTAGTACATGAAAAAAAATACTTTCATTTCCTCCGTCATCAACGCATTCTTATAACAGGTGCAACGGGGCTTATTGGATCGATGTTTATAAAATTACTTATACTTGCCAATGAGACTCATGACCTGGATTTAAGCGTGATTGGTCATGTGCGAAGCCATGAAAAGGCAAAAAACATTCTTGGTGAGTATTTAGATAATAAATCGTTAGCTCTAGTGGATGGTTCATTAGAATCTATTGATGTGCCATGTGATTATATTTTGCATGGAGCTGCACCAACACAGTCTAAGTTTTTTGTAGAACATCCTGTAGAAACTATCCGTACCTCTATTTATGGTACGGAGGCCATGCTTGAGTTAGGCCGCCGTCAAAAGGTAAAGAAACTAGTTTACTTATCCAGTATGGAGCAATATGGGGTGCCTTATGAATCAGGCCAAGTTATGACAGAGGAAAGAATAGGCTATTTGGATCACCTAAATGTTCGTAGCTCCTACTCCGAAAGCAAAAGACTTTGTGAATGTTATTGCAAGTCCTATGCGGTGGAGTATGGCGTTCCTGCTGTAATAGCTAGACTAGCTCAAACCTTTGGGCCAGGTGTTCCAGTAGTTGATAATCGTGTTTTTATGCAGTTCACTAAGAGTGCTATTAAAAAAGAAGCCATTATACTTCATACAAAGGGCGATTCTATGTCAAATTATTGCTATATTACTGATGCCTTAACTGGTCTTTTAACTCTTTTAAAAGCAGGGGTACCTGGTGAAGCATATAATGTTTGTCATGATGAGGAAACGCGTTCTATTGCAAGCATTGCTCATTTAGTCGCAACTCATGTTAGCAATGATAAGAGTGAAGTTATCTTTGATATTCCAAACGATGTGCAAGGGCTTGGCTATGCGCCGACAGTGCATATGTTTTTAAGTTCTAAGAAGTTAAAATCCCTCGGTTGGCAACCTAAGGTATCAATGGCACAAGCTTATATAAGACTAGCTGAATATATCCAAGAGGAAGGCTTATGAAAAAGGAAATAATAATTGTCACCATCTCTCTTGGTAATGATGGGGCTGAACGAATATTAACAGAGTTGGCTCGTCAGTGGGTACATGATGGTCATCATATTACGGTTATCCAAACAAGCCCTAATCGATATGGTAATGAATATGCGTTAGAGAAAGGTATTGAACAAATCGAAATTCATACTACAAGCTCTAATAAAGTCATTCGCTTTATGCAAGAAATAAAAGAACTAATCAAAATATTAAAGACTAGACCAAATGCGACATGCTTATCTTTCTTGTCTGCATCTAGTTTTATCTTAGCGATTAGCTCTTGGTTTATAAAAAATCGCATTGTTTTTTCTGAACGCAATAATCCACGCAAAGTTCCTATTGGTTGGCATCAACAAGCATTGCGCAACTTTGCCTTTAGATTTGCAGATGCACTAGTATTTCAGACGGAAGATGCTCGTTCTTATTTTCCAAAATCCGTGCAAAATCGCGGTGTTATCATACCAAATCCTATTAATGGTAAATTGCCGCCACCCATAGAAGGGGAACGAGAAAAGACAATCGTTACAGCTTGTCGTTTGCATCCACAAAAGAATTTGCCTATGATGATTAATGCCTTCAGTATGTTGGCAGACGAGTTTCCAGCGTATAAACTCGTTATTTATGGACAAGGTGTATTAGAGGATGAACTACGAGCTCAAATTAAGTCTCTTAATTTAGAGAATCGCATTTTATTGCCTGGCTTTGCTAGTAATATTTTAGAAAAGGTAGCCCCTTGTTCTATGTTTGTATCATCCTCTGATTTTGAAGGTATTTCAAATTCCATGCTAGAAGCATTGGGTATGGGCTTACCTGTAGTAGTTACAGATTGTCCTGTAGGCGGTGCTCGCATGGTAATTAAAAGTGGAGAGAATGGCATTCTCGTACCTGTAGGTGATACGCAGGCTATGTATGAAGCTATGCGCAGTGTATTAAAGGATCCTGCACTAGCGGCTAAACTTTCACAGAATGCCATCAAAGTACGCGATGAATTTCCATTATGGAAAATCGCAAAACGTTGGTTAGAAGTTTTATGAGTTGTAAGGAGGAGAACCATTGAAGTTAAATATTACGGCTCTTGCTGATCGCATGATATGGTTCATAACTCTAATCTTTTTAGTGTTGTCGTTGACCATTTCCTTTGCCCTTGGCGAAGCGAACTATGGTGCGTATGTATTATTTGTATGCTTATTTGGTCTCATCATTTTTTATCTTATACGAGAACAGGGTGTTATAAAACTGCGGTTTAATTGGATGCATGCTTATATGTTAATTTTTATTGGTGCTTGTTATCTAAGTGCGATTAATGCCACAGATGTTTCCGTAGCTATGAGCCGAAGTTTTGATATGGTCAAGATATTCTTTATGCTCATCATTTTATACATGTGCTATCAAGATAAAAAATCGGTAGATACATTATTGAAGCTTGGCATGTGGACAGGCTATATAGTTTGTTTTTATACCGTTTTTTTCTACGGTTTAGATTATTTCATTACTGTTTTGTCATCTTCAGCGCGTATTGCCAATGATGCATTAAATGCGAATACAGTAGGTCTTTTGGGGGCTAATGCTATTGTAATGACCTTGTATTACATGTTATATGATCGCCCTCGATGGTGGCATGTTATTGCATTACCAACACTTGGTATTCTTGCTGCTACAGGCAGTCGTAAGGCTCTTGTATTCGTTGCAGCAGGTACAGTATTACTTTTTATTTTTAAAAGCTTACGCAGTGCTAATGTAATCAATTCAATTGCTAAAATTATTGGTTCTCTGTTAGGGGTTACTATCGTAGGTGTTGCTGTATTGCAATTGCCGATGTTTGCTGAAGTATTAGATCGTATGTCTAACATGATGGAAGCCTTTACAGGTACGGGTGGTGACTCATCTACTATTATTCGTTTAGCTTTGGTAGATATTGGATGGGACTTATTTTATCAATCTCCCATAACTGGTGTAGGTATCAATAATCCATCTGTATATACTTTTTTCGTGTATGGTAAAGATAATTACTACTTGCATAACAATTATATTGAGTTATTAGCTGGCACGGGTGTTATTGGTTTAATAGCATATTATTCAATGTATCTATATGTAGCCTATAATTTAATTCGCTATCGCAATATACATAGTAATGAATATATAATGGTACTCATTTTATTCCTTTCACAAATTGTTATGGATATGGGTATGGTTTCTTATGAAAGTAAGAGTACTTATTTTTATATGATGTTGTTTTATTTAGAAGTGCAACTGCTTCGGAAAGGACGAAAACATGAAGTTCAGAAAATTGTGTAATGTTGGCATGTCCTTTCTAACAAAACCTTACTATCGTACGAGGGTATTAATTAAATCGGGTTATTATGACTCTTTGTCTGATGAAGACTTTTTGAAGAAGGTATTTCCTAAGTATATGGGATACCCTTTAGATCTAGAAAATCCAAAAACTTTCAGCGAAAAGTTACAATGGCTTAAGGTTAATTTTAGAGACCCAATACAAACAGTGATGGTTGATAAACATGAAGCTAAACATTTTATTGCTCAACGTGTAGGTAATCAGTATATAATACCTACGATTTCCGTATGGAACTCTGTAGATGATATTGACCTTGATAGATTGCCTAATCAATTCGTTTTGAAATGTACACATGATAGTGGAGGCATCGTTATTTGTAAAGATAAATCAACACTTGATTGGGAAGCAGCAAAAGCTAAATTAAGAACATTCTTAAAACGGGATTATTCACGTATTGCTAGAGAGTGGCCTTATAAGAATGTTCCTCGACGTATTATCGGAGAGGAATATTTGTCGGAGTTAGGTAGCAATGACATATTAGATTATAAGATGTATTGCTTTCATGGTGAACCAAAGTTAACAGTAGTATGTTCTAATCGTTTTTCTAAAACAGGAACGCGTATGAACTTCTATGATATCGATTGGAATCCTATGGGAATTCATTTTGGACATTATCCACCGTTACCTACAGAGTTTCCAAAGCCAGATACATATGGTGAAATGCAACAGGTTGCGATGGAGCTTAGCAAAGGGTGTCCATTTTTGCGTGTTGATTTTTATGAAATTAAAGGGCATATATTTATTGGAGAATTAACATTTTTTCCTGGTGCTGGATTTGAAAGATTTCGTCCTATGTCAAAGGATTATGAATTAGGAGAGTGGTTACATCTTGAGAATGTACATCGGGGCTGATTTAGTTCCTACGGATATTAATAAAACATTATTTGAAAACGGTAATGGAGAAGCTTTTGTAGGAAAAGAGCTTTATGAAATTTTGAAGCAATCGGATTTAAATGTTTTCAATTTAGAGGTTCCTCTTACTGATATAGAGACACCCATCGTAAAATTTGGTAATAATTTAATTGCGCCTACAAAAACAATTAATGGATATAAGGCATTAGAGCCGTTATTTTTAACACTGGCTAATAACCACTCCTTAGATCAAGGGGTGGAAGGGTTGACGACAACATTAAATTTGTTGAAGCAGCATAAGATTGCTCATGCTGGAGCTGGAGCTAATTTGAAAGAGGCTAAGAAGCCATTTATCTTTGAAAAAGATAATGTACGTATTGGATTTTATCTTTGTACAGAGAACGAGTTTACTATAGCTACTTGTCATACAATGGGGGCTAATCCTTTTGATGTGCTAGAAAGCTTTGACGAAGTGAAAGTTTTAAAGGCACAATGCGACTACGTCATCGTTCTATATCACGGCGGCAAGGAATTCTATCGCTATCCATCTCCTATGCTACAGAGATATTGCCGTAAATTTGTCGATAGTGGAGCGAATCTCGTTATCTGTCAACATAATCATTGTGTAGGGTCTCGCGAAGATTACCAGGGGGGCACTATCATTTATGGACAGGGAAACTTTATTTTTAACTCTGACTTTTATGTAAATCATCAGGAATTTGTGAAAGATGCAATACTAGTTACTATAGACGTAACTAAGGATGATTTTGTGGTGTCTGAATTGCCTATTCGTAGAACCGATAATGGTACACGATTAGCCACAGAAGTTGAAGCTACAGAAACATTAGAGGCTTATAGAAAACGTAGTGAAGAAATTAAAGACCCTCACTTTGTGACTCAAGCTTATAAGGTCTTTGCTGATACACATGTAAAACGTTATTTGCGTGAGTTTTTAGGTAGATCATTTATTGTACGCGCTATTAATGCTTTATTGGGCCGAAAATTGGTAGAACTTATTTTGGGCAAAACGAGTTATTTAGCAATACAAAATTATTTGGAATGTGAAGCTCATCATGAACTATTCTTGAGAGGCATTAAGAATATCAATAAGAAATAATGGATACTAAAATCGTAGCTGCTGCTAAATGGTCTGTTATTACAGAGGTTTTGGCAAAGCTTATCACACCACTGACAAATATAATATTGGCTCATATGTTAGCACCGACTGCATTCGGCATATTGGCGACGATTATGATGGTTATATCTTTTGCGGAAATGCTTGCTGATGCGGGTTTTCAAAAATTTCTTGTTCAGCATGAGTTTGAAAGTACCCAAGATAAGCAAGAGGCCACAGATGTGGCCTTTATTGCCAACCTAGTGTTTTCTCTAGTTTTATGGGGCGCTATCATAATCGGTCGTGATGAATTGGCCGTATTAGTAGGTAATGATGGCTTAGGTATACCTTTAGCCGTGATGGGCGCTATGATTCCTTTATCTGCTTTTAGTAGTGTCCAAATGGCATTGTATCGAAGAGATTTTAATTTCAAGTTTCTTTTAAATATTAGGCTCATAACAATTCTTACACCTATATTGATATCTATACCAATGGCGCTTATGGGGTACGATTATTGGTCTTTAATTGCTGGTATGCTAGGGTCTCAGTTATTTACGGCGTTGGCATTATTAAAGAGTCGGAAGAATCAAATTCATCTGTTTTTTAGTAGTCGCGTCTTTATGAACATGTTTAACTATAGTGCATGGTCTTTAGCTGAAGCATTTTCTATATGGCTCACTGCTTGGGTGGATACATTCATTATTAGCCGTTTTTTAGATGCCTATTATTTGGGTATATATAAGATGCCAATGGCTATTGTTACGACTGTAATGGCTATGGCTACAGCATCTTTGGCTCCTGTATTATTCGCGGCTTTAAGTCGTGTGCAAAATAATCAACAGGCCTTTTCGAATACATTCTTTACATTCCAACGCTATATGGCTCTATTTTTGGTACCTCTAGGTGTAGGCTTATTTGTATTTCAAGACTTTGTTGTTCAGCTTTTACTAGGGCCACAATGGACGTTAGCGGGCATTGTATTAGGTTCCTGGGCATTGAGTTCGGCTATTATGACTGTAACAGCTAATTTGATTTCCGAAATATTTCGTGCAAAAGGGATGCCTAATCTATCATTTTGGACTCAAATATTACATCTAGTAGTTTTAATACCAGTTATCTATATTTGTATTCAATATGATTTCAGTACCTTTGTATATGCTCGATCGTTAGTAAGAATGGAAATGCTAGTGGCTTCTATGTTGCTACTGGCTTTATTTGTCAATATGAGTGCATTTCGCATAATATCTAATATCAGTGTATATCTCATTACAGCATCTATAGTTGGGTTAATTGCCTATAGTATTTTACATCTCTATGATGCAGTATGGTGGACCGTCGTCTGTATGCTTTTATGTGTTGTATTATATGTGGCTATTTTATACGTCATTCCATCTGAGCGCATAATTATTGCTTCTGGCTATAAAAAAGTCTTAAGTAAAGTAAAACGACATAATTAACAGAACTATGAAAGGAGTACATATGCTTTCAAAAAATGTAGATTTAAACAACACGGTAATCCTTGTAACGGGTGCCGCTGGATTTGTAGGGGCTAATCTAGTTATGTCCTTACTATCTGAAGCAGAAGGGACTCAAATTATTGGCATAGATTCTGTTAATGATTACTATGATGTAGCATTGAAAGAGTATCGATTGCAACAGATTGATGAACTTAGCAAAGATAATAAGAATATATGGATTTTTAAAAAAGGGAATATTGCAGATAAGTCCTTTGTTGATGAAATTTTTGCTATCTATAAACCACGAGTTGTAGTGAATCTAGCAGCTCAAGCAGGGGTTCGTTACTCTATTACTAACCCCGACGCCTATATCGAGTCTAATATTATTGGATTTTATAATATTCTAGAAGCTTGTCGTCATTCTTATGACGATGGTGAAAGAGGTGTAGAGCATTTAGTGTATGCATCATCTTCTTCTGTATATGGTGCAAATAAACAAATCCCATACTCTATAGATGATAAAGTAGATAATCCTGTATCTCTTTATGCAGCTACAAAAAAGTCAAATGAGTTATTGGCTTATTCGTATGCTAAATTATATAACATCCCTAGCACAGGGCTTCGTTTCTTCACTGTATACGGCCCTGCAGGTCGTCCAGATATGGCATACTTTGGTTTTACAAATACATTACGTAATGGTGGGACAATTAAAATTTTTAACTACGGCAATTGTAAGCGTGATTTCACCTATATCGATGATATCGTAGAAGGCGTTTCTAAGGTTATGTCTACTGCACCAGAGCGTCGCAATGGTGCGGATGGCTTGCCGGTTCCACCGTACGCTATTTATAATATCGGCAATAGCAACCCAGAAAATTTACTTGATTTTGTGCGCATTCTTTCAGAGGAATTGGTTTCTGCTGGCGTATTGTCAGAAGATTATAATTTTGAGGAGCATAAAGAATTAGTACCCATGCAACCAGGGGATGTGCCTGTTACATATGCTGATACAAGTGCGTTAGAAGCAGATTTTGGCTTTAAACCTAATACAACCTTACGAGAAGGGTTAAAGCGTTTTGCCATATGGTATAAAGATTTCTATATGATGGAGGGCAAATAAATGAAAATTGCAATTGCTGGTACAGGCTATGTAGGCCTTTCCAATGGTGTGTTGTTAGCTCAACACAATGAAGTGGTGGCCCTCGATATCATCCCAGAAAAAGTAGATATGTTAAATCGCAAAGAGACACCTATTGTAGATGCTGAATTGCAAGAGTATTTAGCTACTAAGGAGTTAAACTTCAAAGCTACACTTGACCCAGTAGAAGCTTTTAACAGTGCAGATTATGTTATCATTTCGACACCTACAAATTATGATCCTCAAAAAAACTTTTTCGATACATCTTCTGTTGAACAAGTTATTAAAACTGTGCTAGAGATTAATCCTGATGCAGTAATGATTATTAAATCAACTGTACCGGTAGGCTATACGGTACAAATGCGTAAAGAATTTAATACGGAGAATTTAATTTTTTCGCCAGAATTCTTGCGTGAAGGTAAAGCCTTATACGATAATTTACATCCATCCCGTATTGTTGTGGGCGAGGATTCTGACAGAGCACGTCGTTTTGGCCAATTACTAGCGGAAGGTGCTATTAAAGAAAATATTCCACAATTATATACTGATTCTACGGAAGCGGAAGCAATTAAATTGTTTGCTAATACGTATTTAGCATTACGTGTAGCGTATTTCAATGAGTTAGACTCCTATGCTGAAGTACGTGGCCTTAGCACAAGTCAAATCATCAAGGGGGTTTGTTTAGATCCTCGTATTGGAGATTTTTATAATAATCCTTCCTTTGGTTATGGTGGTTATTGCTTGCCAAAAGATACAAAGCAATTATTAGCTAACTATAATGATGTACCACAAAACTTAATTTCTGCCATTGTCGATGCGAATAGAACACGTAAAGATCATGTGGCAGATACTATTATTGCTAAAAATCCGAAAATTGTTGGTATCTATCGCTTGACCATGAAGATGAACTCTGATAATTTTAGAGCATCAGCCATTCAAGGTGTTATGAAACGTATTAAGGCGAAGGGCATTGCTGTAGTAGTATATGAACCTACACTAGATGCAGAAGATTTCTTTAATTCGCCAGTTATACGTAATTTTGAAGATTTTAAGCGTGTTAGTGATGTCATTGTAGCTAATCGCTGGGATAGTAGCTTAGAAGGTGTAAAAGATAAAGTTTATACAAGAGATATTTTTGATAGAGATTAATACAGCTATATGTATTGTGGCGTTTAGGAGAGTAGTATGAAACGTTGGATACTATATATTGTGTTATGTCTAATTGTGTTTTTTATATGGGATAATTCCTTGCAAAATGGAGGAACCTCTGATGGGTTTAGTCTTATTTTTGCAAAGTGGATTGCCCCTATAGCTAATAAATTAGGCTTTTACGGAAATATATGGGCCTTAAATAGGATTATTCGAAAATTAGCCCACCTTACAGAGTTCACAATCCTTGGTGGTGTTTTATATGTAGTTCTACGCCGCTATATTGAATATGGCACAGTAGTAAAAACAATAGGAGTGGGTATAGTAATAGCTAGTCTAGATGAATTTATACAATTATTTTCTCTAGGACGCAGCTCTCAACTGTCTGATGTACTGATTGATACAGTTGGTATAATCATCGGTATATCGGTAGTGAAATTAACTTATTATATTAGTCATGATAAAAGATAAAAGTACATTTAAAAATTAAATAATTATTAATATAATAATGTGTAAAATATGACTCATAATTGTAGAGATTATGGGTCATATTTTATGAAGAATAAATGAATATATAAAAAATGTATTAAATGAACATATAATAATTTATTTATTTTTATAGAAAAACCACTATACAAGCGACTGGTCCCTTGTTATAATCGTGAATATAAAATGAATTATAAACTTAAATGAGAAGAACATGAACTTTATAAAAGAGGTCGGTTTTGAAAAGAAAATCGAAAGTAGAAGGGAAAGATTATGAGTCGCGTGGTTGATTTACATGGTTGCATTTTGCCAGCTGTGTTAGGTCCACAAGGGCCTCAAACAATGGCAGAATCAGTAAAAATGATTAAGTCCTTGTCTGAACAAGGTATTACAGATATTTTTAGTACGCCTGATGTAACAGTATCTATGGATCTGAACACATGGAATGCTATGAACTCTTTAGTTAATGAAGTAAAAGTTATGGTTAAGGAGCAACAAGTAGATATAACTATTCACAGTGGAGCTCGCGTAATGCTTTGTGATGAAATGGTTGCATATATAGCTTCTCATCGCAATCAATATACGTTGGGAGATAGCCATTTTATATTAGTTGCTCTTCCACAAAATAGCAAAGTGCATCATATTAATGCGTGGTTATTAAGTCTACTAGATATGGGGCTTGTACCTATTATTAGTGAAGTAGAAACTTATGGACAATTATTTACTAAACCTGAACAATTACTAGCATGGGTTGATAGAGGTATTTTGATTCAATGTAATATGGCATCTTTTGATCATGGTAACGCTAACTATGATAGGGCCATTGAATTATATCGAAATGGTTTAATTCATTTCTTTGGTACTGGTTACAGCGATGGCTGTGATGTTGAGGCGTACCAAGGTTATGTGGAAGCAATTTCTGAATTAGACAATACGTATAAAAAAGATTTGTTGCCAAATATCCATCTTAATGAACGCGACCTCTTAGCTAATCGCACATTTTATCCTTCTGTCCCATCTAGTTGGGTGGGGAAAAAGGGTAATTTCTTAACTCGTCTATTTGGCTTTGCATTATAATTTATATAGGTTCTTTTATCCATGTCATATTGGCATAGATAGAGGAACCTATTTTTACTTTATATTGTATTTAGGGTTGAAAACAACCACCATATATAGTATACTGAGAGGGCAGTAAAAATAGAGGGGTTTTCTAATAATTCTTTACATTTTTACATATAAATTTATAAAAAGTGTGATTAGACATACTTTTTATACTTCTTAACATATATTTTGGCAGTAACAAGATGGGGAGGTTGCCAATATGTTGCAGGTCATTAAGCGTGATGGCACGAAGGTACCATTCGACAAAAACAAGATTGCTTTGGCTATTGAAAAAGCTGAACATAGTAGTACTGGGTTGTACGAAGAGGGCTTGGCACAGCGTATTGCAAATGAAATTGAGGAATATGCTACTAAGCTTCAAAAAGACATGACAATTTATGCTATTGAAGATCAAGTGTATTATAAGTTGATTGAGTATCATAATCCTGCAACGGCACGTGCCTATGAAGGTTACAAAGCTGTTCAAGCTTTTAAACGCCGTCAAAATACAACTGATGATGATGTAATTGGTTTATTAGATCGTAGTAATATCAGTGTTCTTGATGAAAATTCTAATAAGGATGCTGCTATTGTATCTACCCAACGGGATTTAATTGCTGGTGAAGTATCTAAGGATATTGCTCGTCGTAAATTGATTCCTACCGATATTTTGGAAGCCCATGATAGTGGAGCTATCCACTTCCATGATATGGATTATATTATTCAACCTATGTTTAACTGTTGCTTGATTAATTTGGAAGATATGCTTACAAATGGCACAGTAATCAATGGTAAGAAAATCGATACACCTAAGTCTTTCCAAGTTGCTTGTACTGTAACAACACAAATCATTGCACAAGTAGCATCTGGTCAATATGGTGGTCAAAGTATTAATGGTATTGACCGTATTTTGGCACCATTTGTACGTAAATCTTATGAAAAAATCCTCAATAATGTTATTGAAGAGCAAGTTGAGATTTATGGCATGGAGCCTAATATGGAAAAGGCTCGTGAAATAGCGTGGAAACGTACGCGTAAAGAGGTTAAAGATGGTATCCAAACTATTCAATACCAAATCAATACATTGATGACCACAAATGGTCAATCTCCATTTGTTACATTATTTATGTATTTCCAACCAGACTATGAATACGCGAAGGAAGCGGCTCTTATTACAGAAGAAATTTTGCGCCAACGTATTAAAGGTGTAAAAAACGAAGCCGATGTATATATTACACCAGCCTTTCCTAAGTTGATTTATGTTCTTGATGAGCATAATGTAACACCAGATAGTCCATACTATTACTTAACTGAATTGGCAGCACAATGTACGGCTAAGCGCATGTACCCTGACTATATTTCTGCAAAAAAAATGAAGGAAAACTACTCAGGTAATGTCTTTAGTCCTATGGGCTGTCGATCCTTCTTATCTCCTTGGAAGGATGAAAATGGTGAATACAAGTTTGATGGACGTTTTAACATTGGTGTAGTAAGTTTAAACTTACCTCAAATTGGCATTCTAGCTCGCGGTAGTGAAGAACGATATTTTGAAATTTTAGATAAACGACTTGAGTTGGCAGAAAAAGCGCTAATGCTTCGTTATGAATTACTTAAGGACGTAGTGAGTGATGTGTCACCAATCCATTGGCAACACGGTGCTATTGCAAGACTTAAAAAAGGCGAGAAAATTGCCAAATTCTTGACTGGCGGTTATGCGACTATTTCCTTGGGATATATTGGTATTTATGAAGCAACTCGCTTAATTACCGGTGAATCGAATACAGGCGAGAAAGGTCGCGTTTTTGCGATGAAGATTATGGATCGCTTAAATGCAGCTGTTGATGAATGGCGAGTTAAACATAACATGGGCTTTGCATTATATGGTACACCTGCTGAAAGTTTAACCCATCGATTCTCTTCTTTGGATCGCGCTCGTTTTGGTATTATTGAGGACATTACGGATAAGGGTTATTATACTAATAGTTATCATGTAAGCGTACGAGAAGAGATTAATGTATTTGATAAGTTCTCCTTTGAATCTGAGTTCCAAAAGAAATCTACAGGTGGCTGTATTTCCTATGCAGAAATTCCTAATATGACTAATAATATTCCAGCTGTTTTGACTATGATTCAATATATTTATGATCATATTTCTTATGCTGAATTTAATACCAAGTCTGACTATTGTCACGAATGTGGCTTTGATGGAGAAATTAAGGTAAATGAACATAACGAGTGGGAATGCCCTCGTTGCCACAATACAAATCGCGATAAATTAACTGTTATCCGTCGTACTTGTGGATACCTTGGCGAAAACTTCTGGAATGAAGGGCGCACAAAGGAAATTAAAGATCGTGTAATGCACATTTAAGATTATTAGAGGTATAGTTTTAATAATTATCCTGTATATTAAGCATATTAAGATAAACTGTTATATAGATTAATATAATTATCATAGACATCTAATGATGTGGGTATGTTAATAGATACGATTTTAGAGTTCTAAATACGATAGTTTTAAATGGTAAAAGCTGTGCCTAAGGCACAGCTTTTACTGTATATATGAGAAATTGAAATATATCTATATAGTGTTGATCAAAGTTGATAGGCACTACTATGGAGGTTATGATGAGATATGGGCAAATAAGACAATATGATATTGCCAATGGAGAAGGGATTCGTACATCTATATTTGTAACAGGTTGTACACATTGTTGTTATAATTGTTTTAATGAAGAATACCAAGATTTTAATGCTGGTAAGGTATGGACGCAAGCTGAGACAGATTTAGTGGTTTCCTATGTGAAGAATCCTACATGTTCAGGTTTAACATTATTAGGTGGGGAGCCATTTCAAAATGTACAAGGCTTATTACCGGTGGTGAGAGCTGTTCGAGCAGCGGCGCCAGAAAAGAAGATTTGGGCCTATTCCGGCTATGAAATAGATGATATCTTAGAAGATGAGTTGCGAAGTGCTTTATTACAAGAAATCGACATTCTCGTAGATGGCCGCTTTGTAGATGAACTTAAGGACCCTGCTTTGCGCTTCAGAGGTTCCTCAAATCAGCGTATCATTGATGTTAAAAAGACATTAGCGGCTGGGGAAATTGTATTAGCGATGGAGTAAATATGATATATGATAAACGATTTATAGGACTCATTATTATAGTTGGCTTTATAGCGGGGCTAGTAGGGGCTTCCTATACGCATTTATTACATGGAATTCAACATTTCGTATATAATTACTCCTCTGCTGATCATCTGAGCTTTGGTGCAGCTGTGGCCCGAGTATCACCGATAGAACGATTAATACCCTTAATCGTCTGTGGCGTGATAGGTGGCGTAGGTTGGGTTTTGATTCACAGATATGGTAAAGGCGTTGTAGATATAAAAACGGCAGTTTCTGGTAAAATGGATATGAATCCAATTACTACTGTTTTACATGCAACACTGCAAATAATTACGGTAGGTATTGGTTCTCCATTAGGTCGAGAAGTTGCACCACGTGAGGCTAGCGCTGGTATTACTACCTTTTTAGTTAAACATTTTGATATAAAACAAGAAGACCGTCAATTATTAATTGCATGTGCTGCAGGCGCTGGTTTAGCTGCAGTTTATAATTCACCATTATCTGCGGCAATTTTCACATTAGAAACTTTGCTTCTTACTTGGAATATACGGGCTATGAGTGCAGCCCTCTTATGTTGTGGTTTGGCTACATTTGTGACGCGACAAGCTGGTGTAGGAGATGTTATACAATATACAATGGCACAACCCAGTTTGGGGAGTCATTATGTAGAGTTTTCTATCGTTTTAGGCGCTATTATTGCAATTGGTGTTGTTTTATTTAATATTACACAAAGTAAGCTACCCGCCATTCATCGTAGTAGTCCTGTAATGATTCCCATTTCTATCGTAGCATTTACACTAATTGGTGTTTTAGCTATGTATTTTCCTGAAATTCTTGGAAATGGTAAAGCAGGCAATGAGTTGACTTTTACGAACGATATCACATGGACATATGCATTGGGTTTATTTGGATCCAAATGGGTAGCTGTTTTACTTGCTTTGGCCGCTGGTGCATATGGTGGTCGTATTACACCATCTATGATGTTAGGTAGTACTTTGGGAATCGTATTTGGTACCGTATGGGCTATTGCTATAGCGCCAGTATCTTTGGGAATGTCTGCTTTTGTGGGGGCCGTAGTATTCTTAGGCCTTGCACAAAAAATGCCTATGACATCTTGTGTATTTATGCTTGAATTATCTCGTTTCTCTGTAGAGATGTTGTTTCCTATAGCTTTAACAATGGGGACAGCCCTTATGGTAGAGCAAATTATTCAATCAAAATTAAATAGCGCTAAGTAGCAATAAATAACAGTTAATAAAAGTTAAATATAATATATAGAAAAGAAGCGGATAGTTGAGTTAATCAACTATCCGCTTTTAATGTATATGTAATTATACGATTTTGGCGTTTTTATCGTATTCCTCGCCACCCGCATCAGGAAGCATGCCATATTCTACAGTCCACAAGTGTTTATATTTTAGTGCTTGATTGTGAATACGTTCGATTTGCGTTTCATCTGTACGAGCTATGCGAGCTGGGATTCCAACAACTAAAGAATTAGGTGGGATTACAGTGTTCTCCTTTATGACTGCACCAGCAGCAATAATAGAGCCAGAGCCAATATGACAACCGCTCAATACAATAGCGCCCATTCCAACTAATACATTATCTTCAATGGTACTAGCGTGTACTATTGCACCATGGCCAATTGTTACATAATCTCCAAGAATGCAAGCCCTGTCGTCATCAACGTGTAATACAGAGTTATCCTGTACATTGGAATAGCGACCTACTACAATTTTATTTACATCACCGCGAAGTGCACAGTTTTGCCAAATGGAAGCATATTCTTTTAGTTCAACATCACCTGCAAGTTCTGCACCAGGCATAACACAACTTTTGGGATCTAATTTGGGATATTTTCCGTGAAATGGTAACATAAGGAACTCCTAATTTATTAACTATACGATTTCAATAAGACGTTGTGCTTTACGAATAGACATGATAGCTTCGTTCATTACTGTTTGCACTATAGTGTGAGCAGGTTCAATAGTAGTAAGTCGGTTCAAACCCTGTCCAACTTGTACGGCACCATTTACAACATCACCATCGATAGCAGCACGTTTGTTAGTGCCTTGGGACATTTTGGTGCGTTCTTCAGGAGTAGTGACACCATCTGTTTCGGCAGCTAAGTAACGTGTAGTGAATTCGTTTTTCAAGCTACGTACTCCACCGTGACCGGAGAGGAGACCCGTTACAACAGAGTCTGTATCTGTGGCTTTGATAATTGCTTCTTTCATATTTATGTGGGCTTGGCATTCTTCAGCTAACAAAAAACGGGAACCCATTTGTACACCCTCAGCACCCATCAACAATGCTGCTGCAATACCACGACCATCTACGATAGCGCCTGCTACAACAACAGGAATGGAAATCTCAGGTAAAATATTTTCCATCAAGGACATGGTTGTTTGGCTACCAATATGTCCACCAGCTTCCATACCCTCAATAATAATTGCATCAGCACCAGCTTCTTCAATACGTTTAGCAAGTTTTAGAGATGGAACAACAGGGATAACTTTAATGCCTGCATCTTGCAATGGTTTAATATATGGTACAGGATTGCCTGCTCCAAGTGTTACAAATGCAGGCTTTTCTTCAATGATAATATCCACTAATTCGTCTTTATTGGGAGCCATTAACATGAGATTGACTCCGAAAGGCTTATCCGTTAAGTCTTTACAGGCACGAATCTCGTTGCGCGTCCATTCTGCATCACGACCACCAAGAGCAATTACACCTGTAGCACCTGCATTAGCTACGGCAGCAACTAGTTTGTGTTCAGATACCCAAGCCATAGCACCTTGGATGATAGGGTATTCGATTTGTAAAAGTTGTGTTAACGCTGTTCTCATAAAGCCTCCTATGATAACAATTAGATTTACTGAAACTTTATTATACCTTTATAGGAGAATTTTATATAAGAATGATTTTATTTTCTTATATAAAATTAGAGTATTAATAAAGTCAAGAATATTCATCAGTATATACTTATATACTAAAGAGATTAAGCGTAATATTATTTGGAGATTATATGTAGTCACATAATCTCTTCTCTATATAATAGTATAATATAGTAATTATGTACACCTTAGATAAGGTTATTATAGTTATTTATTTAAACAATATGCTTTCAAAATTAATTTCCAATTATTAGATTAAAATAAAATATTCAGCAGTAGTCTAAAGATAAAAAAACTAAATGATAATATATTTCAAATGAGTTAAGTAGTAGAAAACCGCATAGTATCTATGATTATTAAATATTATAAAAAATGAGAAAATAAGAAAATGAGTATTGAAAAGTTTCGATGTCTTTGATATACTACATTACAGATAGAGTATCTGAATTAATTAAAGATAAACATTAAACAATAATTTTCAAGTGAAGGAGGAAATACACATGGAAAAATATGTATGCGTAGTATGTGGTTGGGTTTATGACGAAGCTGTTGAAGGCGTAAAATTCGAAGATCAACCAGCTGATTATGTTTGCCCAATTTGCGGTGTTGGTAAAGACCAATTCGAAAAAATGTAATTGACTTACCAAAAGGCTATCTTGAGTCCACTTGAGATAGTCTTTTTTATTTGACAAAGCACCATGTCATGTTTATAATATTATGAGTCGAGGTAAGATTATGAAACTGCAAGTAGAGCAAGCAAAAGAACATATAGGAAAGAAATTTCCTTATAGCTATACGATATCAGCCTCTGAGCTTGGTGACGTAACTGCTTTTCCTTGGAGCCGTCATGATATAACCATTAGTGGTGAGTTTTGGTTTGATGGTCAAAATTACATCGTTCAAGGTTCGATTCAGTCTAAAGGCAATTATGATTGTTCCCGTTGTTTAAATACAACAGAACATTATCGAAAAGATTTCTTTGAGGAAATCTTTAGTGATTGTCGAGATGCTGCAGATGATGTGAATTCTTTTGATGGAGAAGAAATTGACTTAACTGAACTAATTAGGGATACATTAATCATCAATGAGCCCTCTCAAGTGTTATGTCAGGATGATTGCAAAGGATTGTGCGTTCATTGCGGAGCAAATTTAAATGTTTCACCTTGTTCTTGTGAATCCTTTGTGGTGGATCCTCGATTTGCAGAGTTACGTGCTTTGCTTGATGAGAAAGATGATAGATTATCCTAATGATTGTACTAAGGAGGTGCAGATAATGGCAGTACCTAAACGTAGATTGTCTAAATGCCGTCGCGATCGTCGTCGTGCTAATTGGAAATTAGAAGCTCCTGGTTATGTAGCATGTCCACAATGCCACGAACCTAAGATGCCTCATCGTGTTTGCCCTACATGTGGTCACTATAAAGGTGAACAAGTAGTAGCTAATGCTTAATATGTGAGTGGAGAAAGACGCCTACCTAGTAGGCGTCTTTTTTATATACTTTCAAATTGTACACTCATAATTTTATATGTTTCGTTATCAATAGCAAGTGTGTCACTATTTTGTAGTAAGATTATTCTATAAGATGGTGATACATTTTTATTTTTTATAAACAAAAATACTAAAATATAAAAAAACAACTATATTTTGTATATGCTATGAAAATTTCTTACTATATGTATGAAAAGTCTTGCCAATAAGGGAATTATTGTATATACTTAGGATGTAATATTAATACTAGGTCATAAAAGGTGGTCCCATGAGTCGGTTAAAGAAGCAAGAGCGCCAGAAGCAGTTACAAGAAAAACTGAATATTACGCCATTTCTTACTGATGAAGAATTGGCAACACACTTTGGTGTAAGTGTGCCAACAATTCGTCTCGATCGACTAGAATTGGGTATTCCTGAATTGCGTGAACGCATTCGTGTTATGGCTACAGGTCAATCACATGAAATGGTAGAACATGTATCATATGAAGTGGTTGGTGAATTGATTGATGTCACCGAGGGGCACCAAGCATTATCTATGTTACGTACTACGGCTGATATGGAAGATCAATTCGGATATGTAGAACCGCAGTATTTATATGCTCAAGCAAATTCCCTTGCAAAAGCGGTTATGGGGACGACTGTTTGCTCTGCGGAAGTTGGAAATATAAAATATAAGAACCCAGTAGGATCTGGTACTAATTTGGTAGCGAAAGCAGAAATTATTCGTCGCCGAGGTAATAAGTTCTTTATTTGGGTTATAATAAGAGATAAAATAAAAGAAGTGTTTCGCGCAAAATTTATTATGGAATCCGTAGAGAATAGGGTGTAAATTATGAAAATTGCAATAGACGCCATGGGTGGCGACTTTGCTCCAATGGAGACTGTACTTGGATCCATTGAAGCCGTACGAGCAAATCAACACATTGAAGTGGTGCTCGTCGGCGATGAGCAGCAAATTTTTGATATATTAGAAGCTAATAATGAAGCTAAGAATCCACGTATTTCTGTACATCATGCTAGCCAGGTAATCGGCATGGATGAACATCCAGGTCAAGCATTGCGCAAGAAAAAAGATGCATCTGTTGTGGTCGCTACTTCGTTGGTTCGGGATAATCGTTGTGATGCTGTAATTGCTCCAGGTAGTACGGGAGCTGCTGTTGCAGCGGCTTTGTTTGGGCTTGGTCGCATTAAAGGTATTGATCGCCCTGTCATTGCAACTCCAATGCCAACGGTAAGTGGTATAACAGTTATGTTAGACTCTGGTGCAAATTCTAATTGTAAACCTAAACATCTTGTACAAGGAGCTTTAATGGGGTCTGAATATGCTAAGCTTTTATTAGGAAAAGAAAATCCTACTGTGGGATTGTTAAATATTGGTGAAGAGGCCACAAAGGGGAACGATGTCGTATTGGCGACGTATCCGATTTTGGAGGGGATGAAGACTATCAATTTTAAAGGTAATATTGAAGGTCGTGATATTCCTAAAGGTGCCGTTGATGTTGTCGTATGTGATGGCTTCGTAGGCAATGTGGTACTTAAATTTGCGGAAGGGTTAGTAACAGGTCTTACGCAATTAGTAAAGGATAGCATCATGGCAGGAAGTATTTTTGCCAAGATAGGAGCTATGCTTGTAAAGCCAGCCTTGAAAAAGATGGCAAAACGTTTGGATCACACGGAAAATGGTGGTGCTCCACTTTTAGGAGTTAATGGGGTATTCATGATTGCTCATGGTAGTTCTAAAGCAAAAGAAATAAAAACTGCTATTGAAATTGCTAGTGATTTAGTAGAGCGTAAAATTATTCAACACATAAGAGAAACGATGGATATTGAAGGAGCCTTAAAGTATGACTATGATGAATAAACCTGTAGGAATCATTGGTACTGGGAGCTTCCTTCCTGACAATGTAGTAACAAACTTTGATCTTGAAAAAATGGTTGATACCAATGATCAATGGATTAGAGAGCGTACGGGTATAGAAGAACGACGCATTGCACCGGAAGGCATGAATACATCCTATATGGCGACCGAGGCAGCAAAAAAAGCTATGCAAATGGCTAATGTCTCTGCAGAGGATATCGACATGATTATCTTTGCTACCCTAACACCAGATATGATTATTCCTTCGGCAGCTTGTGTATTGCAAGCAAACTTAGGAGCTAAAAACGCTGCAGCCTATGATTTACAAGCGGCATGCTCTGGGTTTGTATATGGATTGATTACTGCCGCTAGTTATATTAGCTCTGGTATTTATAAAAAAGTACTCGTTGTGGGGGCAGAAATTCTTTCTCGTCGAGTAAACTGGAATGATCGTGGTACATGTATCCTCTTTGGTGATGGTGCTGGGGCTGCAGTAGTATCTGAAGTACCTGAAGGCTATGGCATTAAAGGTATTGACATGGGTGCCGATGGCACTGGAGGATCAGCGCTTTGCATTCCTGCAGGTGGCACTGCTGTAGTAGCAAATGATCAACGCGTAGAAGAGGGCTTAACATTTATTCATATGGATGGCCCTGAAGTATATAAATTTGCCGTTAAAACGATGGGGCGTACGGTTTTAAAATCCTTAGAACGTGCTGATATGGAGTTAAATGAATTAGATTACTTCATTCCTCATCAAGCGAATATTCGTATTATTGATTCGGCAGCCAAACGTTTACATCTGCCAATGGAAAAAGTTTTTGTTAATTTACATAAGTATGGTAATACATCTGCCGCGTCTGTAGCGATTGCACTTGATGAAGCTAATCGCGAGGGACGTTTCAAACGCGGTGATAATGTTGCGTTTGCAGGATTTGGTGCAGGCCTAACATGGGCAAGCCTGGTCTTGAAATGGTATTAAGGAGGACACATCAAGATGATTAAGACTGACATTTGTGATTTATTGCAGATTGAGTATCCAATCTTTCAAGGTGGCATGGCTTGGCTCGGTACTGCAGAATTAGCGGCAGCCGTTTCTGAAGCTGGTGGACTTGGGATTATTGGTGCTGGTCATATGCCTCCTGATATTTTCCGTAATGAAATCCATAAATTAAAAGAGCGCACTAGTAAGCCTTTTGGCTGTAATATCATGCTCATGTCTCCATTTGTAAAAGAGGTTATGGAAGTAGTCGTGGAAGAACGTGTTCCTGTTATCACTACAGGTGCAGGTAATCCTGGTGTTTATGTTCCCGCTTTGAAAGAAATTGGTACAAAAGTTATTCCTGTAGTTGCATCAGTATTACTAGCAAAGCGCTTATTACGTGGTGGTATTGATGCAATTATTGCTGAAGGTACAGAGTCTGGTGGTCACGTAGGTGATATTACAACTATGGCATTAATTCCTCAAGTAGTTGATGCTGTAGATGTACCAGTTATTGCTGCCGGAGGTATTGCAGATGGTCGTGGTATGGCTGCGGCATTTGCATTAGGTGCTAAAGCGGTACAAATGGGGACACGATTCGTATTATCCGAAGAATGTATTGCCCATGAAAATTATAAAAATGCTGTATTGAAAGCAAAAGATCGTGCTACAGTTATGACTGGCTTAACAACAGGTCATCCTGTACGTATTATAGATAATGCGTTAGCTCATAAATATAAATCCCTTGAATTCAGTGGTGGATCTAAAGAGGAATTGGAAGCATTAGGTGCTGGTACACTTCGTTTAGCTGCTATTGAGGGTAATGTAAAAGAAGGTTCTGTAATGATCGGTCAAATTTCTGGTATGTTAACAGATGTTAAACCATGTGAAACTATCATTAAAGATATCATGACTGAAGCTGAAACAGTGATTAAGAATCTTCAAGGTCTTAGTAAATAAGGAGGCCCCTAATGAAAACGGCATTTGTTTTTCCTGGTCAAGGTTCTCAAAAAGTAGGCATGTTACAAGATTTGTATAATGCGTACCCTATTGTGAAACAACGTTTTGAAGAAGCTGACGAGGCACTTGGTTATTCTATCAGTAAATTATGCTTCGAAGGTCCTGATACAGAGCTCGTTAAAACAGCAAATACACAACCAGCTATTTTGACTGCATCCGTAGCTTGTTATGAAATTCTAAAAGAACAAGGCTTTACGCCTGACATCGTAGGCGGGCATAGTCTTGGTGAGTATAGTGCTCTAGTAGCAGCCGGTGTATTGAACTTTAAAGACGCAGTATATGTAGTTCATAAACGCGGTGAATATATGCAAGAAGCTGTGCCATTGGGTAAAGGCGCTATGGCAGCAATTTTGGCATTACCTCGTGAGCAAGTTGTAGAAATTTGTGAAGAAGTAAATGCTTCTGTAGGTTCTGTACAAGCAGTTAACTTCAATTGCCCTGGACAAATCGTTATTGCCGGTGAAACTGCAGCGGTGGAAACAGCAGCTGAAAAAATGAAAGAAGCAGGAGCAAAACGCGCAGTAATGCTTCCGGTAAGTGCTCCATTCCACAGCCGTTTGATGGAACCCGCAGCTCTTCGGTTAAAGGAAGAGTTGGATAAGATCCAAGTGTGTGATGCACAAATTCCTGTAGTTGCAAATGTTACTGGCAAGATTTTGACTAATGCAAATGACATTAAAGAGTCCTTAGTTACTCAAGCCGCTAACCCTGTTTTATGGGAAGATTGTGTAGCTGAAATGGTAAACTTTGGTGTTACTCGCTTTGTTGAAGTGGGGCCTGGGAAAGTACTCACAGGTTTTACTAAAAAGATCAACAAAGATATGGAATTAGCTAATGTTGAAGACATTGCATCCTTAGAGAAAACGCTTGAATTTTTGAAGGGGGTTCGATAAAATGCATTTAGAGGGTAAAGTAGCCATTGTAACTGGCGCATCCCGTGGCATTGGTCGCGCTGTAGCTATCAATCTAGCACAATCTGGTGCTGATATTGTAGTAAACTATAGCGGTAGCGAAGGTGCAGCACAAGAAACTGTTGAAGCTGTACAAGCGTTAGGCCGAAAAGCCATTAAATTTAAAGCTAATGTAGCAAATGCTGATGAAGTTGCTTCCATGGTGGAAGAAGCTCATAAAGAATTTGGTCACATTGACATTCTCGTAAATAATGCGGGTATTACGCGTGACGGTTTGTTGATGAGAATGAAAGACGAAGATTTTGATGCTGTAATTGATATCAACCTTAAAGGTGTATACTTGGTAACTAAAGCAGTATCTAAAATCATGATGAAACAACGTTCTGGTCATATTATCAACATGACATCTGTTGTAGGTGTTATGGGTAATGCTGGTCAAACTAACTACGCTGCTTCTAAAGCGGGCGTAATTGGTTTTACTAAGTCCTGTGCTAAAGAATTGGCTAGCCGTGGTATTACAGTTAATGCTATTGCTCCAGGCTTTATCAACACAGATATGACCGATGTATTACCAGAAAAAGTTAAAGAAGCTATGGTTACTGAAATTCCATTGGGCCGTATGGCTGATGCTGAAGAAGTAGCAACAGTAGTAACATTCCTTGCTAGCGATTTTGCTAATTATATTACGGGTCAAGTCATCAATGTTGATGGTGGCATGGTAATGTAGTTGTAAAATTAGACTATATATAAATACACTTTGAAAGGAGGTGAACCACTAATGAACACTTTCGATAAAGTTAAAGCAATCGTTGTGGAACAATTAGGCGTTGATGAAGCTGAAGTTACCATTGATTCTACATTCATCGACGACTTAGGCGCTGACTCCTTAGATATCGTTGAATTGATCATGGCATTTGAAGAAGAATTCAATGTTGAAATCCCTGACGACGTTGCAGAAAAAATTAAAACCGTTAAGGATACAGTAGAATATATTGATTCTGCTAAATAAGCTGTAAAGCTAACAATTCAACCGAACGGGAGGCCGAGTGGCCTCCCAACCGGTTTTATTTACAGGAGGATTTGATAGTGAAGCTCCCTGAACTTCGCATTGGGAATCTAGTGGCCAAAGTACCTATTATTCAAGGTGGTATGGCGATTAGATTGTCTACAGCTCGCTTGGCAGCAGCCGTTGCAAATGAAGGTGGTATCGGCCTTATTGCGGCATCGGGCTTGCCTTTCGATGAATTACGATACGAAATACAATTAGCTAGAAAATTATCACCTACGGGTATTATTGGTATAAATGCGATGGTAGCAGCAACTCAATTTGCTGGCTTAGTAAAGACTGCCATCGAAGAAGGCATTGATCTTGTAGTAGCAGGTGCTGGTTTTTCAAGAGATATGTTCGCAATGGGCAAAGAGTCTGGTACTCCTATTGTACCAATTGTTTCGTCCGCAAAATTAGCTCGCATTTCTGAAGGTTTAGGTGCTGCAGCTGTAATCGTAGAAGGCTGTGAAGCTGGTGGACACTTGGGGACGGATCGTTCCGCTCGAGAAATCGTTCCCGAAGTTGTAGCAGCGGTAAAAAATATTCCAGTAATTGCTGCTGGTGGTGTTCTAGATGGCCGTGATATCGTTGAAATGTTAAAAATCGGCGCTAGTGGTGTTCAAATGGGTAGCCGTTTTGCTGCTTCTGATGAATGTAATGCATCTGATGAATTGAAAAAAATGTATGTACGAGCTACAAACCCTGAGGATATTGTATTGATTCAAAGTCCTGTTGGTTTGCCTGGTCAAGCAATAAAAAATAAATTTGCTGAATCTGTTTTAGACGGTACTGTAGCGCCTCCGACGGTGTGTGATAACTGTTTAAAACACTGTTCCCATAAATTCTGCATTATCCGTGCTCTTTCTCGTGCACAACAAGGTGATGTGGAAACGGGGTTGGTGTTCTCTGGCAATAATATGAGAAAAGTCGATAAGATTATGCCAGTTAAAGATATCTTTGCACAATTGAAACAGCAAGTAGCAGAGATTGATTAATTTAAAGGGCTGTATAGCTATAAGAGGTGGAATAATTGGAAAAACGTGTAGTAATTACTGGCTTAGGGGCAGTGACTCCTGTAGGTATCGGTAAAGAGAACTTCTACAATGCGTTATTGGCAGGTCAATCTGGTATTGGGCCGATTACACGCTTTGACGCATCTGACTATGCAACACGCATTGCGGGTGAAGTAAAAGATTTTGATATTACAAACTATGGGGTAGACAAAAAAGAAGCTCGTCGTATGGACCGTTCTGTAGAATTTGCTATCGGTGCAGCTGTTCTTGCTTGTGAAGATGCTGATCTTGATTTAGATAAAGCAGATTTAGATCGCTGTGGTACTGTAGTTGGTACAGGTATAGGCGGCATTGACTCTATCCATGAGGTGTATGAAACATTATTCGAGAAAGGTCCTGGCCGCGTAAGTCCATTTGCAGTACCTATGATGATTGCAAATATGACATCTGCACGCGTATCTATTCGCCTTGGTCTTAAAGGTCCAGTTATTACCGACGTAACTGCTTGTACTTCTGGTACAAATGCGATTGGTGATGCATTCCGTATCATCCAACGTGGTGATGCTGACGTGATGTTTGCTGGTGGTACTGAAGCTGCGGTATCTCCGGCTGCTGTAGCTGGTTTTGCGGCTATGAAGGCTATGTCTACACGCAATGACGAGCCAACAAAAGCGTCCCGTCCATTTGACCGTGACCGTGATGGTTTCGTAATGGGGGAAGGTTCTGGTATCGTAGTTCTTGAAGAATTAGAACACGCAAAAGCACGCGGTGCACATATCTATGCTGAAGTTGTGGGTTATGGTAGTAATGGTGATGCTTACCACATCACTGCACCAGCTCCAGGTGGTGTTCAAGCTCGTAAATGTATGGAATTAGCAATTAAAGATGCAGGTATCGACCCTAAAGACGTTAACTACATCAATGCTCATGGTACATCTACTGGCCTTAATGACCAAAATGAAACATTGGCTATTAAAGAATTGTTCGGCGATCACGCTAAAAATATCGCTGTTAACTCTACTAAATCCATGACAGGTCACTTATTGGGTGCTGCTGGTGCTATTGAAACTATCGTAATGGCAATGGCGATTGAAACTGGTAAAGTTCACCCTACAATTAACTGTGACAATCCTGATGAAGGTTTGGATCTGGACTATGTTCGTGAAGGCGCACGTGAACTCCAAGTAAAATGTGCACTTTCTAACTCTTTCGGTTTTGGTGGTCATAACGGTACACTTTGCATTCGCCGTTATGAAGCTTAATGGTTACTATCGAAACGCATAAGAGTAAGATAACACAAGCTCGTGAAGAATCTCTTCATGAGCTTGTTGCTCGTTTAGACATACCTGTGTCAGATATATCCATTATAGATTGTGCTTTTACACATACTTCTTATGCGAATGAACATAAATCAAAGCATATTCATCACAATCAGCGATTAGAGTTTTTAGGCGATGCTGTTTTGGATCTTATTATTGGGGAATACCTATTTAAGACATATCCAGATATGGCTGAAGGTAATTTAACGAAAATTAAGGCCGCTACAGTGTGTGAAGATTCTTTAGCATCTGTGAGCCGTTCTTTGAAACTAGGACAATATTTATTGCTCGGTCATGGAGAACGCGCTTCCGGTGGTAACGATAGAAACTCTATATTAGCGGATACCTTTGAGTCTCTCATCGGTGCCATTTATATTTCTACAGATTATCAAACGGCTATGGCCTTTGTTTTAAAGCATTTAACTACCTATATCATGCAAGCCTTAGAAGGTAAGCGGGGCAAAGATTATAAGACATTATTACAAGAATATGTGCAACGTGATGGGGATAAACATATTGTCTATCATTTGCTCAGTGAAAGTGGTCCCGATCATGCTAAAACCTTCCATATGGAGGTTGAAATTAATGGTGTTACTTACGAGGCCGGCTCTGGTAAAAGTAAAAAAATTGCAGAACAACATGCGGCTCAATTGACTTTAGAAAAGTTGATGGCTGATAAATAGAAAAGCGCCGAATGGCGCTTTTTTCTGTATAATAGTATGTGAGTAATAATTTATATAATAGTAGATGAGTAATAATTTTTGCATAAGAAGAGGAGGTGTCTATGAAACCATTTGGTATGATTCCCTTTTTTATACCTCACGTAGGTTGTCCCTATGTGTGTACATTTTGTAATCAATCTCGTATTACAGGCCAATCTGGTATTAGTCACCTAACTCCAGAATATATACAACAAACAATTAAAGACTATATAGGCACAAAACGGTGCGAGAAGTTTTGGGAGGTTGCCTTTTATGGGGGATCATTTACGGCTATTCCTAAGGATTTACAACATAAATTATTAATGCCAGCCTATGAAATACTTCAACGGGGAATCATTGATGGCATACGTTGCTCTACAAGACCTGATGCTGTAGGTGATGAAGCGATTACATTATTACAGTCTTATGGAGTAAAAACTGTAGAACTTGGCGTGCAGTCTATGAATGATGGTATTTTATTCGATGCTAAGAGGGGGCACACGGCACAAGAGGTAGTAGAGGCTGTTACACGATTAAAACATCGTGATATGACCGTTGGGGTTCAACTTTTACCAGGACTAAAAGGAGAGACTTGGCAAACCATAATAGAAACGGCCATTACGGTAGCTGCATTACAACCTGATTTTATACGTATCTACCCTGTACTAGTTATAGAGAATACAGAACTAGCCGACCAGTATAGAGCTGGAGAATATGAACCACTAAGTACTGAGCTAGCTATACAGTATTGTGCATTTTTAAAAAATTGGTTTGAACAGCATGGTATTGAAGTCATTCGCACGGGATTACAAAGTACAGAAGAATTAGATTCCGGTAATAGCTTAGTGGCAGGTCCATATGAGCCAGCTATGGGGGAGCTAGTTGTGAATGAACAATATAAGCAGCGAATTGAACGTTGTATTGATGAGTATGTATCTCAGTATAAGTATTCACTAAGTAACGATTGTTTTAATCTAACTGAATATGCTACTTATGAAAATCTAGGATTTAGTAGAGTTAATGCTGATAATACTGGATGTAAAGATAAGACTAATAATGATAAAACAAATTATATTGGGAATAATAGTATTGCAATAAAACATAATATTATTATTTCTTATCCTAGAAGCTTAACATCTAAGGTGAGAGGGCTTAAAAATAGAAATGTATTATATTTCGCTGAATTATATCCACAATATAGTATAAGTTGGTGTGAAGAAAGTACGAGAAATACCGTTCGGTGCTGTATTGATGGCCTACAATATGTGTTATAATATAAAGGATATGATTATTTAGGGTGGTTAGTAGAAAGGAGGCAGTCATGCAATTACTTCGGTTGGAATTAAAGGGCTTTAAATCGTTTGCAGATAAGACGGTTGTAAAATTCTCACCAGGAATGACTGCCGTTATTGGTCCTAACGGAAGTGGTAAAAGTAATATTACGGATGCCATGAAATGGGTTTTAGGGGAATCCAATGTTCGTAATTTACGTGGTCAAAAAGCAGAGGATATCATTTTCTCTGGTACGGAAAAGCGCAAACCTATGAGCGCTGCTGAGGTTACTCTTGTATTTGACAATAGTGATCAACAATTAGATTTAGATATGGCAGAGGTGGCTATAACACGCCGTATCTATCGTACTGGTGAAAGTGAGTTTCTCATCAATAAGCGCTCTTGTCGTTTAAAGGACATACATCTTTTACTGGCAGATACCGGTCTTGGTAAAGATTCCATGGCCATTATTGGACAGAACCGAATTGATGCTATTTTAAATTCTAAACCTGAAGAACGTCGTCTTATCTTTGAAGATGTAGCTGGGATTTCTCGCTTTAAAATTAATAAAGAAGATGCTTTACGTCGTATTGCTAGTACAGACCGTAATATGGAGCGCGTACGGGACGTAATGGCTACCATTGAAGAGCAACTAGGACCTTTGTCTGAAAAAGCGGAAAAGACTAAAAAATATATGACCTTAAGCCGCGCAAAGCGCGATTATGATGGGGCATTAGGCTTTCACAATTATAAGACCTCTGATCGCCTTTTAACACGTTTTGAAAACGATAATATTGCCTTTAAAGATGAAGAAATTGAGCTTCAAACTGAATTGTCTAAATTAGAGGCTCGTCGTCACGAATTGCAATCGTCCTCGTCAAAAGAGCAGGAACAGCTTAAGTTGTGGGAGGCTCAGTATACTGAAAAGCAACGTGATGAAGAACGCTTATCTGGTCACTTACGTCTTTTAGAAGAGCAACTAAAAACAGCGCGCCGTGAATTAGATGAAACGTCTATGCGCATTAGCGAGCTAGAGGCTACGCAAAAGGGCGAGGAGCAACAATTGCGAATCTTAAATCAATTGATTCAAGATGAAAGTGCTCAATTAGTAGAAAAAGAGTCTAATCTAGAAGAATTAGAAGCGAGTTACAAAAAGGCTGTTGAAGATGTAAGGTCAGAACAAGCTAAGTTCCAATCCTTACAATCCAATCGAGAGGCTTTTGAGCAACGTCAATTAGAAGTTGTGAGTGCTATTGAAACGGCTAAGGCTAGTATTCGGAGCTTAGAAGCTCGCAAGGTGGAAAGTAAAAATCAATGTGCTATTCTAGAATCTGAAATAGCACAGGTAGATAGTGAACTACAAGTCGCTCGTTCTGAATTTGAAGCGCTAGGTCAAAAGTTTAATGCCTTATCTGCTCAACGACAAGCCCTCGTTGATGATGCTAAGGATGCGGCTATGAAAGCGCGTGAAGAGCGTAAGGAATTACAAAAGCTGCGCACTCAAGAACAACGTGCAAAAGGTCGATTAGAACTTTTAGCACAGTGGGAGGAACAGCACGAAGGTTACTTAGAAGGCACAAAGAATATCCTCAATGGTAAAGGTTCTTGGCGTGAACAGATCACTGGTGCTGTTGGCGATCTCTTTACGGTAGAGGACAAATATACTACGGCTATCGAAACGGCCTTAGGCGGAAGTGTTAACCATGTTGTGACTACTACAGCTCGCGCTGCTGCGGAGGGTGTCAATTATTTGAAATCTATCCAAGGTGGTCGCGTAACCTTTTTGCCAATGGATTCTGTTAAAGGTAAACCATATGATACACCGGCTTTACATGAAGGCTGTGTATTAGGCACTGCTGTTGATTGTATTTCCTTTGATAATAAGTACGCCCATATCTTCCAATACTTATTGGGGCGCACCTTGGTAGTATCTTCCATGGATGATGCCATTGGATTACAGAAAAAATACAATCAGCAATTGCGCATCGTAACTCTTACGGGGGAACAATTTCAACCTGGCGGCTCTTTAACCGGTGGTGCCACAAAGCGCAAGCGTGCTTCTGTATTGAGCCGCAAGGAAGAGGCTGCTAGTCTTGAACAAGAACTTGTACAAATTGAAGAACAGATTCGCTCCTTAACAGCTAACTTAGAACGCCTTGAAAAACGGGTTGAAGAGGCAGAAAAGGAACGAGCTACCCTTGATGAAAGCTATCAACATACGAACTTACTCTATGTGGCTAGCGAAACAAAGGTACAAAATATACAAAATCAATTGGATCGTAAAAAACGTGTTCTCCATGAAGAAGAGCAGCGTTTAGTACAAATCGATATTGATTTGGCTACTACAACAGCTAACTTGAAAGATCAAGAAACAGCATTAGCTTCCTTGCAAGAGGATCATGGTGTGGATGGTAATCAAGGGGCGTTGATGGATCGATTGACCGTGTTGCAAAAGGTACAACAAGAGTCGTATGAAGCTTTCACGAAAGCTCGCCTTACTTGTGATACCTTGCGACATACCATTCAGGAACGGGAAACACAACGTGAACAGCGTAATCAGTCTATTTCTAGTATTATTGAGCGCTTAACACCACTTCGTAATTTGTTAGTTAGTACTACACAACGCTATGAAAAGGAAATACCTAAGGCTCAGGAAGTGGCAGAACAAGAGTTGACCTCTGCTAAGGCTGAGGTTGAACGATTACGTGCTCTTCGCGATGAAGCCTATGATAAAACATCTACAGGTCGCGAAGAAATGGAATCTATTCTAAGTGAGCAAGACCGATTGAATCAGCGCTATAAAGTGGTGCAAGGTCGCCTTGTTGATATGGAAGGTAAAATTACACGTCATCGCATGGACTGTGAGCGCTTTGTAGAAGAATTACAAGAGCTAGGCTTTACTTTGGAAGATGCTCAAGCCCTTCGCATTGAAGGCTCCGTTAACGATTGGAAGGATGAGCAAGCTCGTTTGATGGCCGAAATTGCCGAATTGGGTCCAGTCAATCCAAATGCCGTTGAGGAATACGAAGAGACTAAAGAACGCTATGATTTCTTAAGCACACAATTAGCTGATTTAGATACGGCAAAGGCGCAATTACAGGCGGTTATTGCCGAAATGGATAAGGCGATGAGTACACAGCTATACGATGTATTGGATGTGGTAGGCCGTAGATTCCAAGAAGTATTCAGCCAATTGTTTGGTGGCGGTACTGCGCAAATTGTACTTACTGATCCAGATAATATTTTGACGGGTGGTATCGACTTCTACATTCAACCACCAGGGAAAAAGCGTCAACAATTGACACTCTTATCGGGTGGCGAGCGTGCTCTTACGGTTATCGCTTTATTGTTTTCATTCCTCGATTATCGTCCAGCTCCGTTTTGTGTGCTTGACGAAGTTGACGCGGCACTTGACGAAGCCAATGTTGAACGATTTAGCTCTTACTTAAATCGAATAAATAAAGAAACACAATTTATCGTTGTATCTCACCGTAAAAAGACGATGGAAGCCGCCGAAGTACTTCAAGGGGTAACCATGGTGGAACGCGGTGTATCGCGATTATTAACAGTAGCATTTGAAGATGTGAAGGAGGATCTAGCATAATGGCATTTGGATTCTTTGATAGAATTAAAGACGGTTTAGAAAAAACTCGTAAGTCTTTTGTAAAAAATGTAGAAAGCATCGTTATTGGTTATGCGCAAATCGATGATGATTTTTTAGATGATTTAGAAGCAGTTATGCTTACTAGTGATCTAGGCCCTAAGACGACAGAATACTTGATGAAAGAAATTCGTCGTGGTGTAACAGAAGGTATCATCAATCATACAGGCGATGTAATGCCGTTTATGGAAGACCGCATCACGGAAATGCTCATCGATCAAGAAGATGAAATTACTTTGCACCATCCTGAGGTCATCCTTGTAGTTGGTGTAAATGGTGTTGGTAAAACAACGACAATCGCTAAATTGGCTAACTATTATACTAAAGAAGGTAAAAAGGTTATCATTGCTGCAGGTGATACATTCCGTGCCGCTGCAGCTGACCAATTATCCATTTGGGCTGATCGCGTTGGTGTGCCGATTGTTAAACATAAAGAAGGTGCAGATCCTGCTGCCGTTGTATATGATGCAATGGAAGCTGCGAAAGCTCGTAATGCAGACCTTGTTATCGTAGATACAGCTGGTCGGCTACATACTAAGGTTAACCTTATGGAAGAGCTTAAAAAGATGGGTCGTGTTGCGAATAACCACGTAGAAGGTGCGCCGCATCAAACATTGCTCGTTTTAGATGGTACTACGGGTCAAAATGCAGTAAGCCAAGCTAAATTATTTGGTCAAGCTGTACCAGTAAATGGTATTGTAGTAACTAAACTAGATGGTACGGCAAAAGGTGGCGTAGTTATCTCTATTAAAGAGGAACTAGGCGTACCCGTACGCTGGATTGGCGTTGGCGAAGGTATGGATGACTTGCGTCCATTTAATGCAAAAGAATTTGCTAATGCGCTATTTAATAAAGGAATGATTCAAGGTGACAAATAAATATAACCGGGAATTCTTACTTGAATATGTAGAATCTGAAAATAAAAAAAATGAATGTAATGTTAGCCTAGAAAATATGAATAAGATAGTTAGCTTAATCGAGTACTTCGGTATTGAACTATATCGCCCCATTACGAGATTGCTACTTTCAAACTGGGAAGAGATTACAGATCGTATTAATAACTATACTGAATCAGATTGGATGATGGCTGATGAAATCCAGAAGACCACACCTACACTAGATCGCTTTTCTATTGCTATGCTCATCGAAGTCTTAGAAGGTGAGGATACGTTGAATCAAGCGGAAAATGCAGGTCGTCGTTTGACGGATGAAGAAATGAAAGCCATCCGTAAACATCAGGATGAACAGTAATGAAGCATAGTACATATAATTACGAGGGGGGCCAACCATTTAAAGTGGAGGCGCCCTTTACGCCTACAGGTGACCAACCTACCGCGATTCAATCTTTAACAGAAGGTATTGAACGTGGTGAATGGGCCCAAGTTTTGCTCGGTGCCACTGGTACTGGTAAGACCTTTACAATGGCTAAGGTTATTGAAGCAGTTCAAAAGCCGACCTTGATCATTGCTCACAATAAAACCTTGGCTGCTCAATTATGTAGCGAGTTTAAAAGTTTCTTTCCAAATAATGCGGTAGAATACTTTGTATCTTACTACGATTTTTATCAACCGGAGGCCTATATTCCTTCTAGTGATACATATATCGAGAAGGATGCGTCTATTAATGATGAAATTGATAAACTGCGACATAGTGCTACGATGAGCCTTTTTGAGCGTCGCGATGTCATTATCGTTGCTTCTGTTAGCTGTATTTATGGCTTAGGTGACCCTGAGGACTATTCTGATCTTGTATTGTCCTTGCGCTTGGGTCAAACGAAATCGCGCGATGAAATCTTATCTAAACTCGTAGATATTCAATATACGAGAAATGATATGAACTTTATCCGCGGCACATTCCGTGTGCAAGGGGATACAATTGATATTTTCCCTGCCGCTTATAGTGAAAGAGCCATTCGGGTGGAGCTCTTTGGTGATGAAATCGACCGCCTCGTAGAGGTAGATTCCTTGACCGGTGAAGTTATTGCGGAACGTAAACACGTTGCTGTCTATCCAGCATCTCACTACGTAACGACGAAAGAGAAGATGAATATTGCTGTAGAGCGTATTGAAGCCGAACTAGATGAACAGTTGGCGAAGTTAAAAGCTGCTGACCGTCTATTGGAGGCGCAGCGCTTAGAACAGCGTACGCGGTACGATATAGAAATGATGCAGGAGATGGGCTATTGCTCGGGCATCGAAAACTATTCACGTCATATGTCTGAACGCAAGGCTGGGGAAGCACCGTTTACATTGATTGATTATTTCCCCGATGATTTTCTCATCATGGTGGACGAGTCTCATGTGACGATGCCTCAAATTCGCGCTATGTACAATGGTGACCGTGCCCGTAAAGAGTCTCTTATAGAATACGGTTTCCGTCTTCCTTCTGCACTCGATAATAGACCGCTTCAATTCGATGAATTTGTAGAGCGTATCAATCAAATTGTTTACGTATCGGCAACGCCTGGTCCATACGAAATGGAAGTAGAAACGAATATTGCAGAGCAAATCATTCGTCCTACGGGCCTATTAGATCCATCTATAGAAATTCGTCCTATTAAGGGGCAAATGGATGACTTGCTTGGAGAAATTCACAAACGATCTGCCAAGAATGAACGGGTTCTTGTTACGACATTGACGAAGAAGATGGCTGAGGACTTAACGGAATTCTTGAAGGAAATGGGCGTACGAGTTCGTTATCTTCATTCCGATATTGTTACTATTGAGCGGGCTGAAATCATTCGTGATTTGCGGGCTGGCGTATTCGATGTATTAGTTGGTATTAACTTGCTTCGTGAAGGTCTCGATATGCCAGAGGTTTCCTTAGTTGCTATCTTAGATGCGGATAAGGAAGGTTTCTTGCGCTCCGATACGGCTATGATTCAAACTATAGGTCGTGCGGCTCGTAATGTGAATGGTCATGTTATCATGTACGCAGATCGTGTAACAGGTTCTATGCAACGAGCTATCGATGAAACCGATCGTCGTCGTGCCGTGCAAGAGACTTATAATATTGAACATAATATTACGCCTAAATCTGTATCTAAAGATGTAAAAGAGCTTATCGAATTAACGAAAATCGAAGAAGATATGGTTACCGATGGAAAGGGACTTTCACCGAAAAAAGGAAAACAAAAAAAATCCTCAGAGGGCATGGACCATGGACACGAATCATATGTTCAAGATACATCAGCACCTAAGGTGGCAGATATAACACCGGAAGAATTGTACAATAAGATTGAAGAGCTAGATCGTCAAATGAAGGCCGCCGCTAAGCAGCTTGAATTTGAAACTGCGGCTAAGTTACGTGATCAATTGGGCGTATTACGTCAACAATGGTCCGATATGCATAGTGCAGGAGATAGCAAGTTGAAGAAGCCTGCTTCTACCAAATCTAGAAAGCGGACAGGTCCAAAAAGTAAATCTTAGGAACAATTTTAAAAGATTGTAAGAAAACACATAGATTATATAGACTATATGTGCGATAATATACATATATTATTTCATGTTAGTAATCAGAGAGATGATGCCGTTTGGTATCATCTCTTTAAATAGGAAAGATAATGAAAGACCAATTGATTGTAAAAGGTGCGCGTCAGCATAACCTAAAAAATATTGATATATCCTTGCCACGTGATCAGTTTATTGTCTTAACTGGCCTCAGTGGTTCTGGTAAATCATCCCTAGCATTTGATACGATTTACGCAGAAGGGCAACGTCGTTATGTTGAGTCCCTGTCTGCGTATGCCCGTCAATTCTTGGGACAAATGGATAAACCCGATGTCGATTATATTGAAGGGTTGTCTCCAGCCATTTCTATCGACCAAAAGACGACGAGTCGCAACCCTCGTTCTACGGTTGGTACCGTAACGGAGATTTACGACTATTTACGTCTCTTATTTGCACGCGTAGGTCATGCACACTGTCCAGAGTGTGGTAAGCCTATTACCCAGCAAACAATACAACAAATGACCGATGATGTAATGAGCTTTCCAGAAGGTACTAAGGTTTTAGTGCTAGCCCCTATGATTCAAGGCAAAAAGGGGGAACATAAATCGGTATTTGAACAACTTCGCAAGGAAGGCTTTGTTCGTGCTCGAGTAGACGGTGTAGTGCGTACCTTGGACGAAGAAATTGTATTAGAGAAAAATAAGAAGCATTCCATCGATATCGTTGTGGACCGTCTCGTTGTAAAAGAAGGCATTGAATCTCGGTTGGCTGACTCTATGGAGACCGCTTCAAAATGGGCAGAAGGCATCGTTGTGATTCAAGAGGTAGACGGACCTGAACACATGTATAGCCAACATTTTGCGTGCCCAGATTGTCATATTTCATTACCTAAAATTGAACCGCGTATGTTCTCTTTTAATAGTCCGTTTGGTGCGTGCCCATCTTGTTTAGGGATTGGTTCTACTATGGAGGTTGATGAGGAGCGCGTTATTCCAGATGGATCTATTAGCTTTGCCGATGGTTGTGTGCAAGCTTTGAGCTCCAATCCTAATGCTTGGTTTATGCGTCAAGTAGAAGGCCTATTAAAAGCTAATGGATATTCCTTAGACTCCACCTATGATGAATTGCCGAAAGCATTACAGAAAAAGGTGATGTACGGTACGACGGATAAGGTAAGTTTCACCTATGAAAATATGAGAGGTGAAATAAAGGAATTCTTTACTGAGTACGAAGGTATTTTACCGATGGTTAAGCGCCGTCATAGTGAAGCCTCTACAGACTCTATGCGTGAAGAATTTGAAAAGTTTATGTCTATTAAGCCGTGTACTACATGTCATGGGGCTCGTCTTAAACCTGAAGTATTAGCTATTACTGTAGGGGATAAGAATATCAACGAAGTAACGCAGTTAACTATTAAAGAAGCACTCGATTTCTTTGGTAATCTACAGCTAACTGAACGTGAACAAGTGATTGGTGCTCAAATTTTAAAGGAAATCAATGCTCGTTTAGGTTTCCTTAATAATGTAGGTCTCGATTACCTAACAATGAACCGTAGTGCAGGCACATTATCTGGTGGTGAAGCACAGCGTATTCGGTTAGCTACACAGATCGGCTCTGGCTTAGTAGGTGTATTATATATCCTAGATGAGCCATCTATCGGTTTACATCAACGCGATAATGATCGACTCATCAATACATTAAAAGGGTTACGTGACTTAGGCAATACCTTGCTCGTTGTAGAACATGATGAAGATACGATGCGTGCTGCCGATTATTTAGTAGATATCGGTCCTGGAGCAGGTGAACATGGGGGTCAAATCATTGCCGCTGGTTCTGTTGACGAAGTTATGAAGGTAAAAGACTCTATTACTGGTCAGTATTTGAGTGGTCGTAAATTTATCGCTCTTCCGGAAGAACGCCGTAAACCAGGTAAGAACTGCATTGAAATTCGCGGTGCTAAGGAAAACAATTTACAAAATGTAAATGTAAAATTCCCTATTGGCTTGTTTAATGTTGTTACTGGTGTCAGCGGTTCTGGTAAGTCTACCTTGATTAATGAAATTCTCTACAAAGGTTTAGCTAATCAATTATATCGCTCTAACCACAAAGTAGGGGCTCATAAAGAGATTCGTGGTTTAGAACACATCGATAAGATTATCAATATTGACCAAAGTCCTATCGGCCGTACACCTCGTTCCAATCCAGCTACATACACAGGTGTATTTGATGCAATTCGTGAACTATATAGTCAAACGCCAGAAGCTAAGATGCGTGGCTATAAACAAGGTCGTTTTAGCTTTAACGTAAAAGGCGGTCGATGTGAGGCTTGTCGTGGTGATGGTATTATCAAGATTGAAATGCATTTCTTACCAGATGTATATGTGCCTTGTGAAGTCTGCAAAGGGGCACGATATAATCGTGAAACCTTGGAGGTTAAATATAAAGGTAAATCCATTGCTGATGTATTAGATATGACCGTAGATGATGCGGTAGAATTCTTTAGTGCCATCCCTAAAATAAACCGTAAGATGGTTACCCTCCAAGAGGTTGGCCTTGGGTATATCCGTTTAGGTCAGGCGGCTACTACATTATCTGGTGGTGAGGCTCAACGGGTTAAATTAGCTACAGAACTAGCGCGTCGTAGCACCGGTAAAACGCTATACATCCTCGATGAGCCTACTACAGGTCTTCATGCTGAAGATATTCGTAAGTTGTTACATGTATTGCAACAACTTGTAGAGGGCGGAGATACAGTTGTCGTTATCGAACATAATTTAGATGTTATTAAGATGGCTGATTACATTATTGATCTTGGTCCTGAAGGTGGTAATCGCGGAGGCACTATCGTGGCAACTGGTACGCCTGAGGAAATTGTTAAGGTGAAAGAAAGCTATACCGGCAAGTTCTTAGGGCCTGTATTGGAACAGACTAAGAAATTTATGAAAGCTGCAAAAAATAAGAAATAAAACATCTAAAAATCTACAAGGAAAGGAGGAAACATGCCGTCTGAAGAATTACTGGAAAAGGTCAGTCATCTGCCAACGACGCCAGGTGTCTATTTATGGCGCGATCAATATAACCGCATCATCTATGTAGGTAAAGCTATTAATCTGCGCAACCGTGTGCGTTCCTATGTACGTAACGATGCGAACCGCGCACCAAAGGTTACGGCCATGATGAAGCGTGCCGTCGATGTGGAAGTTATTCAAACCAAGACGGAAATGGAAGCGCTTATCTTAGAAAATACGCTTATTAAGGAGCATGAACCTAAATATAATATTAGGCTTCGTGATGATAAGACGTATCCCTATGTTAAAATATCAGTGCAAGAGGACTATCCTCGAGTATATATGACGCGTCGCCTAGAGCGTGATGGAGCCAAGTACTTTGGTCCTTTTACAGATGTCACATCTGTTCATGTGGTACTGAAATTAATACGACAGTACTATCCATTGCGTACCTGTAAGTCTATGAAGGTAGAACGCCCATGCTTACAGTATCATATGCATTACTGCGAGGCGCCGTGTTTTAATAAAATATCGGTACCCGATTATCGGAAGTATATTGACGAAATCATAGAACTTTTTGAAGGTAAACCTATACCATTGCTAAAGGAAATTAAATCAAAGATGGAGGCTGCTGCAGAAGATTTGCGCTTTGAAGATGCTGCACGTTATCGTGATCAATTGTCTAGCATTGAAAAGATACAAGAAAAGCAACGCATGGTTACTCAACGTGGCGACTTAGACGTCTTAGGATTGGCTGTAGATACATCGATGGCCTGTGTACAGTTGCTATTCATCCGCGGTGGTCGTCTGTTAGGCCGTGAGAATTACTTTGTGCAACATGATGGCGATAGTTCAGAAACCATTATGACGGACTTTATCAAGCAATACTATGGAGATACAAACTTTATTCCTAAAGAGTTACTACTACCTATGGAGAGTACAGATAGGGACTTATTAACGGAATGGTTTACACAGTTAAAAGGTCAACACGTAGATGTATCTGTGCCACAACGTGGCTATAAGATGGATATGATTAAGATGGCTCATGAAAATGCAGAAACTTTCCTTGAAGAACGTCGTCGTCAGTGGCAGCACCAAATCGATAAGACTGGCGGGGCGATTAAGAAGCTAGCCGAGATTCTCGACTTACCACGTTTACCCGAACGTATGGAGTGTTTTGATATATCTCATACACAAGGAACTGAAACGGTGGCTTCTATGGTTGTTTTTGAAGGTGGCAAGCCTGCGAAGAAAGAATATCGCCGCTTTAAACTGAAAACCACACAAGGTAAACCTGATGATTTTAAATCGATGGCTGAAATTATGGAACGACGTTATGGTAATGAAACAGATTGGCCTATGCCAGACCTCATTATTATCGATGGTGGTAAAGGTCAGCTCAATGCGGCTTTGCCGTTGATTCGTGCCGTTGGTGTTATAGATGTGCCAGTTATCTCCTTGGCTAAGCGTATTGAAGAGGTCTTTGTAGAGGGACAATCTGAAAGTATCATTTTGAGTCATCATACGCCGGAGCTTCAATTACTTCAACAAATTCGTGATGAAGCGCATCGCTTTGCCATTACCTATCACCGTAAGTTGCGGGGCAAGCGAAATCTTGAATCTATTCTTGACCATATTGAAGGAATCGGGCCTAAACGCCGTAAGGCCTTATGGGCTCACTTTAATAGTTTAGAGGCCATGAAAGAGGCATCTATTGATGAACTTTCAAATATAGAATCTATGAATTATAAGACGGCAGAAGCGCTATATAATTTCTTCCGTATGTCCAAAGTAGAGAAACAAGAGGCTTTAAAATAAGACTTTCATAGTCATATACCTAATTAAAATAGTAGTCTATTTTAAAGGGTCCATATACTAATAGATTATGTATTTGGAATCTTTTACAATAAAAAATCACCTATTGATTACTTATATTGAGCGTAATCAATAGGTGATTTTATTATTTTACAATAGTTCTAGGTTTGTAATGTTGTATGTAGTATGTGCGAAGTGTAAATAATATACCCGCAACTACTACGCTAGCCAACAAACCAATCCATACGCCAAATGGTCCATAATTAGGATTTTTAGCAAGGGTATAAGCTGTTGGGAAACATACGCCCCAATAGGATATGAGCGAGATGTAAAGCACTACTTTTACATCCTTATAGGCTCTTAGAATACCTTGTAATGGAGTACCTATGGCATCGATGGCAGCAAAGAATACGCCATATCCGAGGAAGTGATAAATAAGCTCATATACTTCATCATCGTTGGTGAATAGATCAGCAATATTATCCATATGGGTGAACGTAAAGGCGCATATAAGAATAGCTATAATGATAGCTAATACACGAGAAATATAAGAGTACTGGATGGCTTCCTTTTTTCGTCCTGCACCGAGTTCATAAGCAACGGCAATGGTAGAGGACATGGCGATACTTAATGGTAAGCAGTAGAATACATTAGTAAAAGAAATGACAGATTGATGAGCTGCTACTACAGCAGATCCAAAGTGAACCATTAAGAGCCCAGCAATGCTAAAGATACTAGCTTCAAAAAAGATAGAAAAACCTATGGGAATACCAACTTGTAATTGTTCACGGATATAGTGAAAATTCGGGCTATGGAAATCTTTATAGATGCGATAGCCTTTTAACTTAGGATGCAATAGAATGACTAAGCTAAATAGAACTAAGTTTGTCCAACAGGCACCAGCAATACCGTAGCCAGCACCAACACCACCAATTTCAGGAAAACCGTAATGACCAAAGATGAGTGCATAATTTAAGAATACGTTAATCACAAAGCTTGTAAAGACGATAGCCATGGAGTAATGCGTTAATCCGTGAGAATCGACAGTGTTACGCAAGGTATTTACCCAGAGTAATGGGAATAAACCAAGTGCAAAGGCTTTCAGATAACTAATACATACCTCGGTGGCAGCGGGTTCAAGATTTAAATATGTCAATAAAGGGCGTAAGCCGAATATACCAATTAATAAAATTAAAAATGCTAGTCCTGTACCGATGAAAAGGCCTTGATGAAAGATTATTGGAATATCATCTGTTTTCTTAGCTCCTAATAGTTGAGAAATAATTGGTGTGATACCCATTAATGTACCTTGTGCAAAGATATAGAAGAGAAGCCACAAATTATATCCCGTAGCAACACCAGCTAAATCAGTCGTACTATATTGCCCCGTTAAAAAGATGGCGATAAAGGTCGCCCCAATCAGGGAAAATTGAGTGATGCACATTGGAGTAAATAGTTTTATAAACAACCATAATTTTTGCAGTATAGAATATGTTTGATACATACTAACCTCCCTAGTAACGATATACTATACCATACCATAAAGTAGCTTAATTTAATAGCCAAAACCTAAGAAAAAAAGGAATTAAATATATAAAAAAATAGAGCCCATATTATGATCATGTAAGGGGAGAAATGAGCTTATATAAACTATCTTATTTAATAAGAAAGAATTATGATAAAAACGTATATATATGTTGATAATTGAATTTTACACTACTTTACTATATCGATTATAATATATATACTATTGTTTTATTCTAAGGAGGATACATTGGACATCTTAACTGTACAAGGCTTATTAGCGATGCTTCAAATCATCGTTATTGATATTTTATTAGCTGGTGATAATGCCATCGTTATTGGTATGGCGGCTCGCAACTTACCCGCACATTTACAGAAGAAGGCGATTTTCTGGGGCACAGCTGGCGCTATTATTTTACGTCTTGTTATGGCATTCCTATTTGTAGAGGCATTGAACAATATTCCTGCTCTTCGTTTAGTTGGTGGTATCCTTCTTTTATGGATCGGTTACAAGCTTGTTGTTGATGATGATAGCGAGCACAATATCGAGGCTAAAGATAACTTGCGCGCTGCTATCATGACCATTGTTATTGCAGATGGAATTATGGGTATTGATAATGTTATTGGTGTAGTTGGTGCCGCTGGTGGTAATATGACATTAGTTGCTGTCGGTATGCTTATTACAGTACCTATTATCATTTATGGTAGTACTTTATTTGTAAAAGTTATCGAACGCTTTCCAATCATCCTTTACGTTGGTGGCGGTATCCTTGCCTGGGTGGGTGCAGCGATGAGTGTGGAAGATAAATTAATTTCACATACCGTAGAACCGTATGCATTACTCATTAAAATTGGTGCTGTTATTCTCGTAGTAGGGGCATCTTTGTTAGTAAAGAAACTTAAAAAATAATGTAATAAATCTCTTCTTCTAGTCATAGGAGGAGAGATATTTTTTCGTAAAAGTATAGTCATTATAAAGAACCTTATAGGCTAATCTTAAGAATAACAGTGGTAGTCTAAGAGCTTTCTTTTAGATGAGAAAATAGAGAATTTGTGGTATAGTTAATGGATAGTTATAGAATTAGCAGAGTGAATTGAGGTAAGTATAGAATGGAATTTTTAGAAGTTGCAACGTGGATAACGATTAGCAAAATTATTTTGATCGATATATTATTGGCCGGGGATAATGCCGTTGTTATTGGGATGGCAGCGGGTAAATTGGCACCAGAATTACAAAAGAAAGCTGTTATCTGGGGTACAGTGGGGGCTATTGGAATGCGCCTTGTATTTGCCACTCTTTTAGTAGAAGCACTTACTTTAATTCCTCTTATTCACTTAGGTGGTGGACTTGTACTTGTATGGATTGCCATTCAACTCTTAAAAGGTGGAGATGAAGATGCACATATCGAAGCTAAGAATTCCTTAATGGGAGCCATTTGGACAATCATTGTGGCTGATGCGATGATGAGTATCGATAATGTAATTGGCGTAGTTGGTGCCGCTAAAGGACATTTAGAGCTCGTTATTGTTGGTATGTTAATCACTGTTCCAATCATTGTGTTCTGCTCTACACTATTTGCTCGTATCATTAATAAGTTTCCTGTCATCCTTTGGGCTGGTGGTGCTTTATTAGGTTGGGTTGCTGGTGAAATGATTGTGGAAAATCCACTTCTTATGCCATATATTCAAGGTGAAGAATTACTCGTGAAATTTGGCACTGTATTCTTCGTACTTATCGTAACTGGCATGATTAAAATTTGGAAGAAAAGAGACTCGTAATGAACGGTACAAGTCGTACATCTCGTAAGAAAAAATCTAAACAACAACGTAGAAACGGTAATCGTGCAAATACAGGTCAATCAGTTACTAGTACATTATCTAAGAAGCAACCAGCTATATTCAATGCTCCAGTTAAGTTAGGTGATGAAGTATTAGTTACTATTCATGGTATCGGCAGTAGTGGTGAAGGGGTAGGTCGCGTAGAGGATTTTACAGTGTTTGTTCCCTTTGCCTTACCTGGGGAAACGGTGAAAGTATCTATTACTATGGTGAAAAAGACGTATGCTACAGGTAGACTCTTGAAAATCGTTACTATGGCACCGAATCGGATCGATGCTAGTTGTGATCTTTATGGATTCTGTGGTGGTTGCCAATTACAACATATTACCTATGAAGGGCAGCTTTCATTAAAAACACAAAAGGTGAAGGACGTTATCGAACGTATTGGTCATCAAAATCCAGACCTAGTTAAACCTACATTGGGACCTAAAAATCCCTGGGGATATCGCAATAAGATGCAAATGCCTGTAGGAGGGACTAAAGGTGATATTCTAATGGGATTCTATGCCATGGGCTCTCACGATATCGTGCAAGGCACGAATTGTCCCATACAAGATGAAGGCAATAATAGCATTGCTCAAGCCTGCTATCAAATTGCTAAAGAATTTGATATCGAACCTTATAATGAACATACAGGCAAAGGTATACTACGCCATGTAATCGGTCGTATTGGACAATCTGGATGGATGGTTATTCTTGTAACCGCAACAGATAACTTACCGCATCAAGAAAAGTGGGTTAAAAACCTGACTGAACGTGTGCCTCAAGTGGAAACAATCGTTCATAACGTGAATGGTAAGCGTACAAATGTTATTCTTGGACCTAAAAATCGCATCCTTTATGGAGATGGGACTATTACAGACCATATTAAAGACTTGCGGTTTACTTTATCACCTCACTCTTTTTTCCAAGTTAATCCAGAACAAACTACAGTCCTTTACGATCAAGCACTAAAATATGCGAACCTAAAAGGGGAGGAAACTGTTATCGATGCGTACTGTGGAACAGGTACCATTTCATTGTTTTTAGCTCATAAGGCAAAACATGTTATTGGCATAGAAATCGTAGAACCAGCTATTAACAACGCTCGTGAAAACGCCCGACGCAATGGCTATGATAATACAGAGTTTATCGTCGCCGATGCGGCTGTAGAAATGCCAAAACTCTATAAAGCAGGCGTACGACCAGATGTCATCGTATTCGACCCAATCCGAGCGGGCTGTAAAGAAGAAGTACTAACCTCTGCTGCAGGTATGGAACCAAAACGCATTGTCTACGTATCCTGTAACCCAGCAACTATGGCGCGAGACATTGAAATCCTTACACACTACGGCTATGAACTACAAGAAGTACAACCCGTAGACATGTTCCCTATGACAGCACATGTCGAAGCTGTTGCTTTGCTTATCAGAAACGAAGCGACGCAGTAAGCATTAGCATTATCCTTGTACTCGGTATTTGATAATGCTGAGGTGGAGTATGAATTATAACATTAAATGCTTCTAATAAATATGTGTTGTTTCTGGAATTTTTATCGTTTTTGTACTTTTTAATATATGTGAGGTAATCACTATGGCAATTTCTAATATTAAGGTTACTCTTTTATGTCCTGTAGAAATTGTGTGGGATACTGTGACGAATCTAAATAATTTTTCATGGAGAAGCGATTTAAAAGATGTAAAAATTATAGATGAGCATAACTTTATAGAGATTTTAAAGAATGGAATCGAAACTTATTTTAGGATTACAGAATGTATTAAATACCGGTCATGGATATTTGAGATAGACAATAAAAATATTAAAGGGTTTTGGCTTGGAAAATTCTACTCAAAGGGTGATAAAACGATTCTGGATTTTACTGAAAATGTTGTCTCCAAAAAAGTAATATTTAAACCATTTATAAGCTTTTATTTGAAACGACAACAAAAAATATATTTTAGGGATTTAAAAGTGAAACTAAATTGTGAAGAGCTTAAAGCTATCAGATAATATTTATAAGATTGGTTTTATGAAAATAGACGTAGGTGAGTTTTGTGTCTGAGGTTAGATTTAAAAACCTTCGAAAGCTATTAAAGAGCATGATGAAAAAAGTGATGAAGAAATTATTTGTCAAGTTGCCAAGCACCTTGGTAAATAAAATATTTGTGGAATATAATTTTTAAATGTGTATGGATTAAAATTTATAAACGCTCTTGTTACTTCGTTATGAAAAAGATAAATTGAGATTCTAGAATTGTATTTGGTATTATAGTAGTCCTTCGCTTATGCGAAGGGCTTTTACTATACACTCATACTTATAAATGTAATATAATGTAATTAGTGATAATCATTTTAAAATATAGTTCATGGGAGAGAGACATGATACAATTAAAAGATTTAGGTACATTTGAATCAGTGCCTAAGATTGTAACAGATATTACTGAAGGGGATGTTCATTCTCTTGAAATAGAATTAGCCAATGGTTGGGATATTAATAAACATATAGAAATTGGTGAGTATAGTGAGCATACACCTTTAGAATTAGCTTTGGTTATGTGTTGCTTGCCAAGTATTCAATGGTTAGTCGAGAATGGCGCTGATATTAACGATGAGGAAAATCCAAGTTTCTTATTAGCTGTACGGTATGGTAATAAAGAGATTATAGACTATGTCGTAGCTCATGGTGCCAATGTTCATGCTTTGAACCGTGTGAAAGTAGATGCCTTTCAAGCTGCCTTATATGGCAAGAAATATAATCACTTACAGATTATTCATGACTTAGGGCATACTGTACAGAAATATGGTGGTAAAGCTTTCAGAAATGTCATTACAGATAAAAATTATGAAGTCCTAGATTTCTTTATTAATAATGGTGTAGATATTAACTACAACAAGCCTGATTCTGTATATCCCTTTAAGCCGACTCCATTGTGCGTTGCAGCTCGGTATGTAGACTTAAAGATGTGTCAATACTTGGTAGAACATGGTGCTGATGTAACCATTACGGAAAAGGATGGTATGCGCCCCTATAGCATTGCTATTGAAAAAGGTGATATGGAAATGGCAGAGTATTTTAAATCCTTAGAGCCTGTTGAGTTCCATGATATACAAAATAAAATGGATCAATTAAAGCCGTTTAAATTACCAAAAGCATTAGTGAATTTTTTAGAGGGCGAACAACTTTACTTTGAATTGCCAGACTCCGATTTTATATCTATAGAGTTTTTCCCACTGATTGATACGATTCCCTTTAAATTAGGTCGTCGTAATCTATTACGTTTATCTAAAGAACTGGGCGAGTATAACGAATGGTAAATTGTATGGGACCCTAAAATTAAAAAGATAAGTTGTTATGATCTAGAACATCAAGAGTTACGGGAACTTTGTAAATTTGATGAGTTTATGGCAGATATGTCAGGTCAATTAGAAACTTTATTTTAGAATAAGGTAAATTTATATGTAGTTAAGGAGAATAGGATACATATGACAGCTGACTTCGATAAAACATATACTGATTGGTCAATTGATGTAGGTACCTATAAATATGAAGGGATTACACTGAATGAAGTTGAGCAGAATCTCTATGCTATTGCGGATCAAGAACAGGATTTTGTGATTGTATCACCATCAAATAAAATCTTCATAGATAATAAACTGTATAACTTTCTACAAGTTTGCAGTGATGAAGATACCGATTTATTACATATAGAAATTAGTGTAACCAATAATGGTGACCAAGGTGCTATTATATATGGTAAAAATGAGCAAGGCCCTCAAGAGGTATTACAGATAATAGCAGATTTTATTGCACATCATAAGGTGCCAGCATTAGATAGTTGGGAAATTGTGCTAGATTTAAGACCTAAGATGGAAAGCTATGTAAAGGATTCTGAAAATGACTAATCATGTAAAATATGATGAACAGTTAAGACAATACACCTTGTATTATGAAGGAATACAATTTTGCTGGGATGAGGTTCCAACGGATGTTAATGTAGAAATTGCAAAATTATTAGCTGCCAATTACCATAAGAATATAGATATAATTGCTACTTTCATCTATAACGAAATAAGAGATTGGTATGGCGATGTAACTATTGATGAAGTAAAAACACGGATAGGTATGCCTATTATTGAACCAGATCGAGATGCTGTGACCTATTGCGAGCAAACCTTTGATGATACTCACATCTTTTCCTTTACATTTTGGGATGATAAATTTAAAGATTTACACTACTTTGCTATAGACGGGTGATATATTTTCAATGATTTGTCTATTATGACGTATATGTGGAGCTTATTATGCTATATAAACCGAATAACCTTTTGTATAAGTATATTCGCTATCGATTTAGACGGATTCAGATTCAATGCAATATGGTATATGATGTAACACCAGAGGAAGAAGATGCGATTTGCCGTGATCTATTAAAAAAGAGAGCGAAGATATTGATTCCTATTGGTATATTATATTGTTTGATCTTTGCTGTAAGTTTCGTTTGGCTATTAGGAACTAGTGAAGAATTAAACCCCTTAATGCAATGGGAAGTAAGCGTAATAGATTATGTGAAGCCAATTTTAAGTACCATTGATTTTGAATGGTATGCATATTCCCTTGACCTATTGCGAGTAGCAGTTATGTTAGCCCCTATAGCGATTATAAATGTATCTCCTTATATCATTTTTTCCTATATTGTTGATACCATTTTGATACGACGCAGGGTAAATGCTTTAATTAAAGAATATGCCACTGATGAGAAACCATTTGGTTAAAATAATCGATTTAACTAGGAGAGAGTATTATGAGTAATCTAAAAGACTTTGATTGGACCGGATTTTGGAACGATGTTGATTATGCATTTGAATCCTATATTGGTAAACCTGTTACCGATAAGGATATTAAGGATGCTGAAACTGAGCTAGGCTATACATTACCTGCAACATATATTGAATTACTTAAGCATCATAATGGCGGTGTATTGAATAAGAACTGCTTTATTAATAATGATGGTGAGTGTGTATATGTGACAGGTATATATGGCATTGATAGAGATAAAAAGAACTCTATCTTTGGAGAATTTGGCAACGAATTTTGGATTTCTAAATGGGAATATCCTCCTATTGGTGTCGTGGTGGCGGATACGATTTCTGGCGGTCACGATATGATTTTTCTCGATTATCGTGAGTGTGGTCCTACAGGTGAGCCTAAGGTAGTCCGAGTAGACCAAGAAGGGGATTACTCTATCACTCTTTTAGCAGATAGTTTTGGGGATTTTATTAAGCAATTATATATAAGCATAGAAGACATTACGGATGAAGAGTTTCAAGCGTTAAGTGATGAGGATAAGGTAAAACTTATTAATGAACAAGAGGATCTAGATATTGATCGTGCTATGGAGCTTTTAACTAATATAGGTATCGATAATTTATCTCCTATATTGTTAAGTACCTTAGGACGTATCTACAACAATAATGACCGTGCAGCAGAAGCTGTTGAGTTATTTGAACGTATTGATGAGTCTTACCGTGATTGGTCTTGGTATTATCGTAAGGGTTATGCGCATGCCTCTTTAGCACATGGTGAAAGCTATCATTCTGAACATGTTCAGCAAGCTTTACAGTTAATTGAAACTGCTATGAAAAAGACAAAAGAAGCACACTTAGAAAAACAACTGAGCTGGTGTTGTGAAGTGGTAGAATATATTTTATCTTTTATAAAGCCAAGTGAGTATGAAAAGGATTATCCTATGATTTTTGAAACGATTAGAACGTTCGTTAATAAGAGCCAAAATACTGAAATTAATGAACTTGACGCAGAGCAACTTGAAATATCAGAGGATAACTATCCTTCTTACAGTGCAGTGCATTGGGTATTCAATAAAAAATCATATAGTAAAGAGAATTTTTCTAAAGAGTTTAATCAAATATTAGAGGAGTATGCTGAGTATGGTGCTAAGGAAAGTGCATTAGCGCTATTAGAAGAACCTGAAATTTTAGTGACTTATGAAGTATGGATCGAAAGTGAAAATCAGCTCCATAATAATGAACGTTTAAACGATGAAGAGTTACTAGAAGAAAAAGAAGATAACATGTGGCAAGTAGAAATCATGGCCTATATTATTGCCGATAATGGTAAATATTTTACGGGAGAAGAACTTACCTTTAAGTTACAAAATTTAATGGCTAATAAAGAATTAGGCGATCATGTATTCTATGAAGGCATAGAATACGATGGACATGAGTGCGAGGGACATGGCCTCATCGATAACGAAGAGGGTATTCCTGTTTTTTATGTATGTTGTGGCAGCTAAGTAAATAACCCATCATATAAATCAATCATCATTAAGTAAAGTTTATTGTTTTGTGTGTTGGTTAATATTACTACTTTAAAATGATTTCATATACATATTAATTGGGATGAAGGGATGCGTATTGTATGACGTTAAGTGTTGAACGTTTTTTATCTTTTTCTGAAGAGGTGCAATTACAAACTATTAAAGATCTTAATGATATAGGACAAGAGGAGATGATTATTGAGGCATTAACTGGTGTGGGCATCGAGAATCTATCTGTACCTTTATTAGGTGAGCTTGGTAGAGCGTATAACAATCATGATAAACCGGAAGAAGCCATCAAGGTATTAAACTCTATTGATGAAGAGTGTAGAGATGCTGTGTGGCATTATCGCTGTGCTTACTCTTACGGATTTATTGCTTCGAATAATAATGAAGCATATACATCTAATAATATGCAACATATGCTATCACTTGTAGATAATGGTATACGCCTAGCTGTTAGTGAGAATCGAAATAATATAAAAGGATATTTTTTTGAGCTTATTGATATGTGTTATATGCAGATGGATTTTGAAAGGTGTGAGTCTGATTACCCAGAATTGTGTTCTGCTTATAGTAAATACGTAGCCGAAAAACAGAAGAATAGGAGAGGTGTATCTCAGCATCGGACTATAACTGTTGAAGAAATTAAAGAAACTGACGATATGTGGACTATTAATGAACCTGCGTATTGGACCATAAATATTTATGGCTCTTATGATGATTATATAGAAACATCTAAAGAGTTTACATTAGAGCAACGATATCTTAATGCAATATGTTGGTATTTTGCTGAGGTTAATAATGGCGGACATCATCAGTTTTTCTATAATTCAACAGGCATCGTATGGGAGGATGCTTTAGCGGGGTTGCGTCTATTCAATATGAAAGAGTTGGCAGATAATTTCCAATCAGTACTAGATTTCTTTGGCGGTACTGTACCATTTGATAGAGCGGAACGATGGTACTTATTACAACAATCTGAGAATAATCCAGAATTCTTTGATTTCCTTGATGAAAAAGATGATGCAGTATATACATATGATGGTATCTTGGAAGATGTATTTGTTCACGAGAATCCTCATTTATTTGTATTTGATGGAACCTATACGATTCCAGAATAAGCTTGGTGATATATTTAATAAGATAAAATCGGTACTTTCACTATGTTAATCGCTTTTATTATGTTATCTACTTTCACCAAGCAGAAATGATGTATTAGAGGTATTACATGTTAGATAAACAAGGTGTATATGATTGTTTGCGTGACCATCATATCGATTTTGAAATTACAGATCACGCACCATTATTTAGTATGGACGATAAGCCAAATGTGCAGTTGCCCTATCCTGAGTGGGATGCGAAGAATTTATTTATACGAGATCATAAACGAGAGCATTATTATTTAATTACCGTTCGTGGTTCAAAGCGGGTAGATTTAAAACAGTTCCGTAAGGCCCACAAACTTAAAAAAATTTCCTTTGGTTCCGAAGAAGAACTATGGGATATATTGAAGATTAAACCAGGTCACGTATCTCCATTTTGCTTGCTCCATGATGAGGACCGTAAGGTCCATTATTATATTGATGCGGACTACGAAAATAATTTAATCGGCATTCATCCGAACCAAAATGATGCGACTGTGTGGCTTCAAGGTAAAGACTTAGTTAAACTCATTGAAGAACATGGTACAATAGTAGAGTATATTACATTGTAATTTTGAAGTGTTTTAGGAGCAGTTTAGGAAGATCTATGAATAGAACATTATTAAAACGTATGATAGTTACATCTGTTATTGCCGTATTAGGTGTAAGCACATCCTTTGCAGCTCTTGTTATGGAGCGAGATCAATCTGTAGATACAGCACCTAGTGTAGGTATGTATCGTTTCGAAGTACCTGTAGAGTTACAAGGAACTTATAATAGTGCAGGTGTAGCTAATCTGACAGCATCTATGGAAAAAGAGCCTAATACATTGTCCATGAATGTGGCTCATGTAAAGGGTAATCCTTCGGAGTCTTATGTAGTTGAAATCTATAAAGATTTAGCTGCTATTGAAACACATCGCAAATCTGACCATTATCAAGCATTTGTTAATGAAATCGGTTCTAAATTAACAAATCGTAAGATGTACGATGTACAGTCTGTACTTTTATTTGAAAAGAAAGATGCATTATCTATCGTAAATGATGGTAAGGCAGTAGTTACCTTAACTGAGTTTACTGTTGATAGCAATGAAATCGATACGGTACAATGTCAATATCAACTCGATATGGAACGTGCCGTTCGGGATGATGCGGGTTATAAGGCTGGTTATGTGCTTCGTGAAAGAAACGCAAAAAACCGCTGGTACGTCATTCAGATCTATAGCGATCAGGAAGCCCTTAACAAACACTTGAATAGCCCAGGTTATCGCTTTATGATGAGCCAAATCCAAGGTAGTCTACAAGGGGTTACTACTAAAGTATTAGATGGGGATATCCTTGTAAACCATGGTGGTCAAGCTTTTGTTAGACCTTAGTTTTTGATATAATACTAATCAGTAAAGTTACTGCTAGCATATTATGTGCTAGCAGTTTTTTGCTATATAATAGGTTATAATCTAGTTAATTCTATTTAGGAGTTATATATGACACAGCAAGAACGATTACGCTATCTTTTAGAGGGATTAGTAGCCGAATATAAAGATAAATATAACGAACATATAGATATTCCCGTAAGTGAAGAAGAACAATTTACTCTATTTAGAGCACTATGTAATATTCGTCCTGCAGGAGCTATGTCCGCAGAGTGGATGAAGATAGAGGATGAATATTTAAATACATTGGCTCATGAAAAAGGCATCGTTACGATTAACGATATGGAAGAGCGAGAACCTCAGATATATTTGTGGCAAGGGGATATAACACGTCTAGCGGTAAAGGCTATAGTCAATGCAGCTAATGAGCAGTTGCTCGGTTGTTTTCTACCGAATCACAAATGTATTGATAATGCCATTCATACTTTTGCTGGTATTGAGTTACGTATGGCCTGTGCTAGGATGACTGAGTATATGGATATGCCTGAAAAGACAGGTGTAGCTCGTATGACCTATGGTTTTAATTTACCTGCCAGTCATGTTATCCATACGGTAGGGCCTATTGTTTATGATACTGTTAGAGACTTAGAAAAAGAACAATTGTCATCGTGCTATAGATCTTGCTTGGAGCTAGCTAATGCTTATAGTTTGAAGTCCATTGCATTTTGCTGCATTTCTACAGGTGAGTTTAGATTTCCTAATGAATTGGCGGCCCAAATTGCTATCGATACGGTACGTAGGTATTTAAAAGAAACAAATAGTAAAATCCAAGTGGTATTTAACGTATTTAAGGATATAGATTATGACATCTACAACAAATTATTGGGATAATATAGAACGTGTAAAAGAATTTTTGAATACTGCTGATGCGGTACTCGTTGGTATCGGGGCAGGTATGTCTACTGCAGCGGGTCTGACCTATAGTGGTGAGCGTTTTCATAAATACTTTGATGACTTTCACAAAAAGTATGGTATTACAGATATGTATTCTGGTGGATTCTATTCATTTGAAAGCATGGAAGAATATTGGGCATGGTGGAGCCGTCATATCTACTATAATCGCTATGATATTTCAGCAGGTGAACCTTATATTCGGTTGATGGAGTTGTTACAAAATAAGAATTACTTTGTGATTACCACTAATGTAGATCATCAAATGCAATTTGCTGGAGTGGATAAAAATAGATTTTATTACATGCAAGGTGATTATGGCTTGTGGCAATGCTCTGAGCCATGTTATCAAAAAACTTAT